>WNFC01002418.1_pt1 | contig 22131 bp, 23 predicted proteins | sample 5400541 | NCBI WGS metagenome assembly WNFC01 (sample SAMN13153342, study PRJNA577476) | soil metagenome | isolation source: 120 cm saprolite under Douglas fir tree site 2 hole 2 replicate 1 | place: USA:California | collected 2015-04-18
TGGTGCTGGCCGGTGCTCGTCCGGTTTGGTCAAGTGGAGGCGGAATTACGAACTGCGCCTACTACGACATTCCAATTACGACCATCAATAGCTGCTTCGCTTCCTACTCGTTCGTAAATAATGGAATTATTGGCTCTCCCAGCACCTATCCCGCGTCGAAGTGGCCGCAAGGCAATTTCTTCCCTACTGATCCTGTTACCGTCCAGTTTGTGAATTACAACGATGGTAACGGTGGTGACTATCACCTGAGTGCTTCCAGCCCCTACAAGAATGCAGGGACCGACCACAAGGATCTGGGCGCAGATATCAACGCCCTAGACACTGCCACTGCAGCAACTCGCTAAAGCCCGGGGCCTGCCGTGCGAGCAAGACGCCCGTGAGGCCCCCGGATACTTCCTCTGCTAGAATTCCGTGGACAGCTTGGTTCAAGATTCGGTTTTGATGTCCTGGGAATGGAACTCGGTCATAGCCGCCTGCCATTCCTAATGCAGCTTGGGGCAAAGCTAGGACTCTTGCATGATGCCGTGTTATCCGCCGAAGCGTTTTGCCAAACCATTTTTCAGACTTCTGGTTCTTGTTTTTTATGTTCTGCAGTTTAGGGCGCTGAGCGCGGCTCAGTCGTCGGCCGCACGTCCAGGCTTCGACGGGCCGGCGGAATTGCCGCGCATTTTTCTCCGCACTTCAATGGCTGATACGCCGGCACCGGGGAAAAGCCATCTCGTAAAGCCTGGAGACAACCTCCAGGACGCTGTGAACAGAGCTTCCTGTGGCGACACTCTTCGTCTTGAGGCTGGGACCACGTTTACTGGGGTTCTCCGTTTGCCTCAAAAGCGGTGCGACGATTCGCACTGGATCATCATTCGGACAAGCGCGCCTGACAGTGATTTGCCGCCCGAGGGCACGCGCATGACACCGTGTTATGCCGGAGTCGCTTCTCTCCCCGGACGTCCTGCCTTTCCCTGTCCCGCTCCGCACAACGTGTTGGCTAAAATCGCATATGAAGGTAAAGGCGTTCCTGGACCCATCTTCTTTGCTCCAGGCGCCAATCACTACAGACTTCTCGGCTTGGAGATCACACGCACAGCCTCCGAACGCCGCGTGTCAAACCTGGCTTCTCCCGAGGAACACGCCGCCGCTGATCATCTGGTATTCGACCGTGTCTGGATGCACGGAACCGCGCAGGATGAAACTACTCGCGGACTGTACCTGAGCGGGACGACTTATGTCGCAGTGGTCGATTCATATTTTTCGGATTTTCACTGCGTGGCAGTGACCGGGGCATGCGTGGAGGCTCAGGACATTGGCGGTGGCGGAGGTGACATCGCCGGCGGACCATACAAAATCGTCAACAACTTCCTTGAGGCGTCCGGCCAGAGCGTGCTCCTGGGCGGTGGACCAGCGACAACAACGCCCGCCGACATCGAGATCCGCCGTAATCATATGTACAAGCCGATGACCTGGAAAGCCGGGCAGCCCGGCTTCGTTGGAGGAACTTCGGGCAAACCATTTATCGTAAAAAACATTTTCGAGCTCAAGAATGCCCAGCGGTTGCTGTTCGAAGGAAACATCCTGGAAAATTCCTGGGGTGGTTTCTCCCAGAAGGGATTCGCGATTGTTATCACGCCGAAGAACCAGAGTCCTAACGTTTGTCCTCTTTGCAAGGTTGTGGATGTAACGCTTCGATACAATCGCGTGGCGCACATGGGCGGGGGTATGGAACTCGCAAATGTTCTGTCCGACACAAAAGGGGCCTCTACCGCAGGGGAACGCTACAGCATTCACGATATGGTTTTCGAAGACATCGATGCGGACAAATATGACGGCTTTGGCATGTTTGCTCTCGTGATGTCGGTCACTCCCAAGCTCCGCGACGTCTGGCTCGACCACATCACTGCTTTTCCACCCAGGGTTTTGTTTGGACTGGGAGGGACGGCGGGCGAACCCAAGGTCACCGGCTTCATTTTTCGCAATGGACTCGTCGGGGCGGGAGAGCGCCAGCTCACGTCCACGGGTGGAGGTCTGCGCAACTGTGCCGGCCAGCAGCCGCACGCACTGGCGATGGTGAATAATTGCTTTCAGGATCCCAACTTCACCCACAATGTGATCGTTGGAGCCCAGGGAAGCTGGCCGCCGGGCAACTGGTTTCCCAACAACTTTTCCGACGTCGGCTTCGTCGATTTCAAGAATGGGCCCAAGCAGCCAGGCTCGTGCAAGGGCGCCTCGAAGTATCTGAAAGCCGGCACCGATGGAAAGGACGTTGGAGCCGATATTGACGCTATCCAGGCTGCAACCGAAGGGGTGGAGTGAGCGGCATCACCGCGTCAATGTTGCAGTCCAGTTGGCGGCAAACACCTGCCCGTTTAATAGCCTGGGAGGCTTGCTGCCCACTCATGCTATTGCATGGCTGCAGGTTTTGAACTATGCTCTCCACGCTTGCCGTGACCGTGCATTACGGAACGCGCTCTGCCGAATTTCGACCTTTCCAATAGGCAGGTTCGAAGCGAGATTTCAGTGAGACTCGATGTCGCCCTAGTCGGTTGCGGAAAAGCCGCTGACCAACATGTCAGTGAGATCAAGAAGCTGAAGAATGCCCAAGTAGTTTCCGTCTGTGATCTGGAGCCCCTAATGGCTGAACAGCTCGCCATTCGTTATGGGGTCCGAGAGTACTACTCCGATTTTGACCGCATGCTTCAGCAAGTGAAGCCTGATGTCGTCCACATCACTGCTCCACCACAGTCCCACTTGTCCCTCGCGAAGAAAGCATTGGATGCCGGATGCCATATTCTAGTTGAAAAGCCCCTTGCACTTAATCATGAGGAGGGAGCGTACTTGATCGACCACGTGGCCCGCTGCAATCGCAAGATGACCATCGGCTATACGTATTACTTTGATCCAATCGCCAGGGCCATGCGCATGATGATCCAGGAGGGGGTCCTGGGAGAAATCGTACACGTTGAAAGCTTCCTCGGTTACGATCTTTCTGGACGTTTCGGGGAGCCAATACTTGCAGACCGCATGCACTGGGTCCGCCAATTGCCCGGAGGGCTTCTTCAGAATATTTTGGATCACTTGCTTAACAAAATCACTGAATTCATTATTGAAGAAAGGCCCGCCGTCTGCGCTCATGCGTGGCAGAGGGGGAGGGATGATGCGAACCTCGGGCTGCCGGATGAACTTAGAGTAATGGTAAGCGGACAAACAACTTCGGCCTATGCGACATTTTCTTCGCATGCGAGGCCTCTTTCCCATTATCTGACCATTTTTGGAACCAAGAACACGATGCACCTGGATTTCATCACCGGCACGATGACATTCAGCGTCTCCTCTACGCTTCCGGGATCTATCGGCCGCTTGTCGGGTACGTTCGGCCAGGCTTGGCAGTACTTTCGAGAAGGCGGGAGGAACGTAATCCGGTTCGCAAGATCGCAATATCATTACCTGGAGGGCCTCAATTTTCTTCTGACTTCTTTTTACGACAGCATAATTCACGATACGCTAGTCCCGATTCCATACACGGAGATGTTGCGAGTCTCGGCGATGATGGACGAACTTTTCGAACAATTGCGTAGCGCCCACTTAGTTATTACATGAGTATTCTCGTCACCGGAGCGAGCGGCTTCTTGGGAGGTGCCGTCGTAGAGCGTCTGCTCGCTCGCGGCGAACCCAGCCTGCGCTGCTTTGTCAGACCCAGCAGTAACACTTCGCGACTCCGGGAGTTACAAGGTGAATACCCGAAGGCCCGTCTTGAGTTCGTCGTGGGCAATCTTACGTCAGCAAAGGACATGCGTCGCGCTCTCGATGGAATCAAGACTGTGTACCACCTAGCCGCCAAAATGCGCGGTGCCCCAGCGACCGTTTTTCTAAATACGGTAGTTGCATCGAAACGCCTGTTGGACGCCAGTATGGAAACGAAACCCGAGCGAGTTGTCTTAGTGAGTTCATTGAGCGTCTACGGAACGTCGGGGCTTCCCTGCGGAAGGCCTATCGACGAGAGTGCCGAGTTAGAGCGGCATCCTGAGAAGCGGGACGTCTACTCTCACGCCAAGCTGCGGCAGGAATTATTGTTCCACGAATACGAAGCCCGAGGCGGATTCGAGGTGGTAATTTTGCGTCCGGGAAGCATTTATGGCATTGGAGGAAAGAATTTCTCCGCCCGGGTTGGCATCGAGGTCCAGGGATGGTTGCTGCACTTCGGTCGAAACAACGTGCTTCCTCTTACTTACCTCGACAATTGTGCGGAAGCCATTGTCTTTGCCGGGACGAAAGCAGCCGGAGGGGACATCTACAATGTGATTGACGATGATCTCCCGACGTCCGCGGAATATGTAAATGCTTACCGAAGTAACGTGGACAGAGTCCTGTCGATTTCGGTTCCTTTTTTCATTACTATGGCGGTTTCAAGCCTAGTGGAAAGATACCAGGTACATTCGCAACACGGGGTCTCTGCTTTGCTGACACCATACAAAAGTGCATCGCTTTGGAAGGGTCATCAGTTCAGCAATGAGAAGCTCAAGAGCATGGGATGGCTGCAGATTGTTCCGACGCGAGAGGCAATGCAGAAGACCTTCGATTATCTGAGTCATCGAAAGGCTGATACTGGTTATCCGACTCTTCCCCTGTGCCGCCGCCCTGGTTCTCAGGGTGTTCGGGAACATCCATCCCCCGGAGTAGCAGTTGAGCGCGAGAGTTAACAATACGAGGTCGGGAAAGGCTCCGATTTTTGTGGTTGGATCCGCTCGGTCCGGAAATACACTCCTCTATCACACTCTCCTATCAGCGGGCGGCTTTGCTATCTATCGAGCGGAGCCTGCCGTGTTCGACCTGTTGGCGACAAAGTTTGGCGATCTGAGTCGCCTGAAGAATAGAGAGAAGTTGATGAGAGTCTGGCTGCGGAGCTATATGTGTGCCGCATCGGGTCTTAACCAGAATCATATCAAAGACAAAGTTCTAAACGAATGCAAAAGCACGGGGCATTTCCTGGAAATTCTGATGGGGGAGATTGCGCAGTCTCAAGGCGTCGAACGCTGGGCAGTCTGGGGACCCGACAACCTGCTGTATATGCCGTGGATTAAAGAGGAACTGCCTGACGCCCTCTTTATTCACATGATCCGGGATGGACGCGACGTGGCCGTATCCATGAATAAGGAGGGATGGATTCGACCGTTCCCATGGGACAGGAAAAGAAGCCTGCTCGTCGCGGCGCTACATTGGCGCTGGAAGGTTACGCGTGGCCGACAGCTTGGTCGGCTAATGCTGCCGGATTACCTAGAGGTGCGCTTCGAAGACTTGGTAACGAGAAACCGCGAGACATTGGTCGGGATAGGTAACTTTATTGGCCACGATCTTGATTGCGATCGAATTAACAACATCGCGATCGGCACTTTGAGCGACCCAAATTCTTCTTTCAGGACAGGACATGAGGCTAAGTACAGCCCGGTTGGCCGCTGGAGGCGGCTCCTTTCTTCCGACGACATTGCTCGAATGGAACCTTTAATCAGTTCATTGCTTGAACAACTGGGTTATCCTCTTGCGGCGCCTAACCCGGCACCAACCGGTATCGGAGGGCGAACTATGCAGGTGCTCTATCCCTGGTTTTTTAGCACTAAGCATTGGCTTAAGCTGCACACCCCCCTCGGGAGATTCGCCGGGACCGACCGCCTCAGACTGGGACAGAAATCGCTTCCAGAGTAACCCCCCACGGGGTGAGACCTTGCCAGAAACGGCTGACATTGACGAAAACAGTAGGAAGTTTATGCCATTGCGCGTGGTGATAGTTGGTCCCTCTCTTCGGCGTTTGTTTGGTGGGCAGGAGGTTCAAGCAAACCTGCTAGTCCGCCATTGGCAGCAGGATGCAGCGATGAAGGTTATGTTTGTCCCCAACGACCCGGCGCTGCCGCACGGGCTCAATTGGATTGAACGCATTCCTTGCTTGCGGACCGTGGTGCGAATGCCCTTATACCTTTCCGCACTTTGGCGCGCGACAAAAGACTCAGACATCGTGCATGCCTTTTCGGCTTCGCATTCATCTTTTTTGTTGTCTCCGATGCCCGCATGGCTGATTGCCCAACGATTGGGCAAAAAAGTTTTGATCAATTATCGCAGCGGTAAAGCCGGGGACCACCTTCGCCGCTCCAGAATTGCGAGGGCAATATTGAGGCGTGCCGACGCTATTGTCGTTGCATCTGCCTACCTGGAACGCGTATTTCTGGAATTCGGCCTCAAAGCACATGTCGTCCCGAATATCGTGGATTCCGCTCAGTTTTTCTATCGACCCCGCCGCTCTCTTCGGCCTTTGTTACTATGCACGCGCAATTTTGCTTCGTGCTACGGCATCGACTTGGTCGTACGGACGTTCGCCGAGGTTAAGAAAACCTTCCCAAATGCACGTTTATGTCTGGTTGGAAAAGGGGCACAGGAGAGTGCAATCCGCAGACTGGTAGACGAACTGGATGTCGGCGATGTTGAATTTGCGGGGCCAGTCGCACGGGACAGAATCGGGGAGTTCTATGCCAAAGCGGATATTTTCGTAAATGCGTCCCGCGTAGACAACATGCCGGGCTCAATCCTCGAGTGCTTTGCTTCTGGCCTGCCGGTAGTGACAACTTCAGCCGGAGGAATTCCTGATCTTGTTGAACATGGACGCACGGGACTCCTTTGCGAAACTGGTGACTGGCAAGCTTTGGCGAGGAATATTGTTCGGCTGCTCCGTGAGGAAGGACTCGCCCTTAATCTAGCCCGAAATGGACACCAACAATCTTTGCTGTACCGGTGGGATAGAGTCCGCAGTGCGTGGCTGAATGTATATTGGTCTCTTCTGGAGTCCCGCGAGACGCCGAAGACGAGAGCGAAATAAAGTATGCGAGCTCTCAGCATCTGCACACCTAAGAAGCCGATTCATGTAAGAGCAACTGCGGCTACTTGAAAACCGGCACCAACGGAAAAGACCGAGGAGCTGACATCGATGCCCTCGAAGGCGCAACCGCGCAGGTGTGAGGTGAGCGTCAGCAGAAACTCTTCCGTGGGTGGATACAACCAAAGGGGCGGCCCATAGTTCAGGAAAGGTTCTCGGCACTATCGGGACCGGAAGGCCTGTACAACGGAAAACAGACACGTCCCGGCCAGAAGAGGCTGCAAGACGCTTGGCTTCTGGCCGGCCGCAGCAGGGGAGAGTGGAGACGATTCGAGAGGGGTGATTTGTCAGATCCGGCACATGGGCCGGGTGGCGCACAAGCTGGGGCTTGTTGCCGCTGGCCTTGCCGATGTAACGTTCACTCTGACTCCCGAGAACGACGGGGGCCCGCACTGCAGGCTCACTCGAACTTCTGATGCGCTCTGGCTCCAAAACCGTCGAGAGTCCCGCGAAGGAACGGCATAGATCCCCAGTGTTCGTTCTTGGCAGCCCACGTTCCGGAACCACTCTTCTCTACAGCATGCTACTTTCCGCCGGCGGTTTCGCCGTCTATCTCGCCGAGTCGAATGTTTTCAACTTACTGGGACCGCGGTTTGGCGATTTGAGGTCTCGCGCCAACCGGAAACGATTGTTGGATGCCTGGTTGAACAGCAAGCTTTTCCTCTGCTCCGGCCTGGACGCCGGGCATGTTCGACGTCGGATCCTAGAGGAGTGTCAAAATGGCGGCGACTTTCTCCGCATCGTCATGGGCGAGATCTGCGAGCTGCAAGGCAAGCAGCGCTGGGCCGAGAATTCGCCGGAGGCAATGCTATATTTGCCGCTCATCAAACAACTTATTCCTGATGCCTTGATCGTTCATATAATCCGTGATGGGCGTGACGTAGCGAGTTCGCTGGGCAAGCTTCGCTACATCCGGCCTTTTCCCTGGGAAGACCGCCCCAGCCTGATTGGTTGCGGGCTCTACTGGGAGTGGATTGTGCAACGGGGACGCAGGTTCGGGCGATTGGCAGGTCCAGACTACATGGAGATCTATTTCGAGGCCCTTCTGGCTCGCCCCCAGGAAACGCTTGACCAGATTGGCCGCTTCATCGGCCAACCACTCGACTACAAGACGATCCAGCGGGTTGCTTATGGCGCAGTGAGCAAACCGAATACGTCTTTTGCCGGACAAGCCTCAAGCGCGGAGTTCAACCCCGTGGGGCGCTGGAAAGAAAGTTTCTCCTCCGATCAGCTGGTGCGCTTTGAGCGCCTTTTAGGCAAGACGCTGCAGGAGTTCGGCTATTGTCCTGTTACTAACGGTCCTGAGATGGGCGAAAGCCTTACGTTGAAGAGTATACGTCTGCTGCATCGAGCATATTTTATTGGAAAGCTTTGGGGCAAAAACAGCCGCGTGCTAAGGGCAATGCGTCCCACTATGTCAGCCTCTGATCTGAATAAGTTTGTGCACGCCGAGGCTCATCCGACCCTGCAAAAGGAAACTCCCACCCCGACTCACTAAAGTCAATTCGCCACGCAGGCCGTGGCCAATGAGACGCTGCGGAGAGGGCCATGACCACGAACCGGAACGATTTCGTGTTCGATGATATCTCCCGGATCCTGGCAAGCTCGATTCCGCGACGCCAGGCACTCGACTTATCGAGGGCGGAATTGGTGGCGTTATCCTCAGCGCAGTGTGGTCCAGTCGATTCGCGTATGCAGGCCCACTCGACTTCTGCACGAAGGTTTGCAAGACAGACGACGACTCTCCTAATCCGACGAAGTGCAAATGCTGCCCCACTAGCAGTCCTGACGGTGTAGAGTTTAGCTGTTTCGAATGTATTGCCGACGGCAACCAGTGTAAAGGGTTAATCAGCTTGCACCCCTATCCCACCTGCGAAGTTAACACACATATCTGCACCCCCAAGCGCCCCCGAAAAACCGAAAGCACGACACGCTGTGCTGCAAAGACACCAGAGGGCTGCAGCCCTTGTTCCGTGAGTGCCGAGACCCGGCGACATCGGTGTGCTGTTCCATCGATGGAAAGTGCTGTGAGACCGTTTGTAATACCTGCGTCACTGAGCGTGGCGGTTTCCGTGTCTGCAAACCCGAGTGCCCACCGAAAGACTCTCCAAAGCAAACGAAGTGCTGCATAGATACCACCACAACTCGTTCGGCGCGTGCTGCGACTCTAAAGTGACATGCTGCAGCAAAGGAAGGGAAGTGCTGTCCGAAGCCTAAAGGCAAGATCACTAATTGGCCCGCTGGCACGCCGTCTCGAATACGTATGACGTTCCATGAGGCCGCGAAAGGGCTGGCCACTGTCTCCATCGTCAAGGCTGTTAACGTCGAGGTAGACATCCCATCCTTTGTGCCCGGAACAACCCATCCGGTCGTCGCCATGCTTACCAAGATTGATCAGACCCAACCTGCTCATTCCATCTTGAAGGGCTGCAGCACGTGTCCGTGTTGTAAGAGCGTCGATCCCGCAGCTGTTCAGAAGATCGCTGTTGCGAATTCACAACATCCACCGTACGGACCACGGGAAGTACACCAATCACGAGGGTGAACAATGAGAGGACGCTCAAGCCGCGTAAGGATTCCCCACAGGGTCGGACAGCATTGCTATTCCTGAAAGCCTGTCAAGGGTTAAGATTTGTCGCATGTTCGATTGGCACGTGCTGATGGCCTCAGTCGTTGTTTTCGTGATGGTGGGTTTGCTCGTACTACGGGAAAAAGAGCTAGCTGCGGAGAAACAGTCGTCAAAAGAAAAAGCAGTTCCGGAGAGCAAAAGAGGAATCACTTCAGTACTTCAGTCGGTCTGGAAGCCCGTCACCCCGTGCCCTCCCCCCGAGCGCGGAATGACGGGCGCAGGGCAGAAACCAAGCACCCAAGCTGCACAGTATTGCAGCTTTCTAGGTTTACCACAAGTGTTAAATACTTGGGTACGATGGCGTTTCTCGTGCTAGACTTTAAGAGTCGTTACACACCTTCCGCCGTGCCCAGTCGGGCGTCGGTCTCTTGTGCAATCTGATGATTCGCTACAGAGGCCATGTCATGCCCAACGTCCCGAAATTTGCTCAAGCCGCGATTCCCCATCTGCTATTTCTGCAACGAGCCTGTGGAGCTTGAAAAGAGCAAGGCCGACGAGGACGGGAAGGCGATTCACGAGGAATGCTAGGTGTTCAACGTAAACGGGACGCAGGCCCGACTCCGCGAGGGCACTCTTAGGATTGTGAGGGTTTTCAAAAACTAACACACCTCAGACCCCTTGCGCGTTCAGTCGCACGTCTCAGAGGTGCTCGCGGTCGCGCCGGTCGAAGTGGTTTCCAAGCTGCTCGGACATGTGAAGCTCTTTCCGCGACGGTCACGTATTTGCAGGTTTCAACAGGTCGCATGCAGACTTACCGCTCAGCGCATCCGCACGCCAAGCAGCAGTCGGTCATCTCCTTATCTATTGGAAGTAGGTTCGAAATGGAAAGACAACAAGAGGACGGCGTATGGATCATCGACGCAGATGCTAAGACTGCCTACGCTAACGAACGAATGGCTGAAATCCTCAGAACGTCTCCGTCGGAAATGGTCGGGCGTGCGTCATTCGCTTACGTATTTCCAGAAGATGTAGACGCCGCTTAACGTTTGTTCGATGCGAAGAAACACGGCAGTACCAAGCCATTTCACTTCAAGCTGCGCCGAAAGGACGGTTCAGCTGTTTGGGTCGATGTGCAGGGAACTCCAATGCATAATGCGGCGGGCGAATTTAAGGGAATTGTAGGTACGTTCAGTGTTTCAACTGAACCGATACCTGAGATCGATCGGCGCCGCGGCCGACGACAATAGCAGCTACTTCTTCACTCCACAGAAGCACGCGGACTATTTCGTTCCAAAAACCCCAACACAATCGAGGCTGTAACCCGCTGATTCTTCGGATCCGAAATGGGCAGCGCGAGCCGTTCCGAAATGAACTGTTTCGGAACGATTCGGTATCCGCCCAGGGGTCATTTCGTTCTGGATTTGTAACAGAGTAGGACCACCTTTTGAGCATCCGAAATAATTAGGATATGTTGTACCTGTGAACGCATCCACTCTCATCCTGGTCAGGCTTTTGGAATCAACATGAAGGGCACACCCGCGTCCAGCCAGCCAGACGGTCCGGACTTCCGGATCTTGTTCGAGTCTGCTCCTGGTCCGTATTTGGTTCTAACGCCTGATTTCACGATAGTTGCGGCCAGCGACAACTGAAAGCCACGATGACCAAACGAGAGGAAATCCTAGGACGTGGCATCTTTGAAGTGTTTCCGGACAACCCAGATGACCTCACTGCCAGCGGCGTGACTAATCTGAACAGGTCGCTTGAACGAGTCTTGCGGAATCGAGCTGCCGATTCTATGGAAGTACAAAAGTACGATATCCGCAGGCCCGATTCTAAAGGAGGAGGATTTGAAGAACGGTATTGGAGTCCGATCAACTCGCCTGTATTTGGGGCGAATAGGGACGTTGCTTACATCATCCACCGCGTGGAGGATGTCACAGACTTTGTCCGTCTGAAACAGCAAGGAAGCGAGCAGCACAAGCTGGCTGAAGAGTTCCGTACCCGTGCGGAGCAGATGGAGGCTGAAATTTACACCCGTGCGCGGCAACTCGCTGAGGCGAATAGGCAGCGACTGGAATCACTGGGCCGACTTGCCGGCGGGATCGCTCATGATTTCAACAATCTCCTAGGCGTCGTCCTTGGACACGTAAGCCTTCTCACGGAAGCGACGGCTGCGGAAGACCCATCGAAGCAGGGTCTGGCAGCAATTGAGCGAGCAGCAGAAAGTGCTGCAGCCCTAACTCGGCAACTCTTGGCGTTCAGCCGTCAACAGGTTTTGGAACCAAAGGTTTTGGATACAAACCGAGTCGTCTCTAATATCGAGTCACTGATCCGACGGCTTATCGGGGAGAATATCGACTTTAAGACACTTCTCGCTCCTGACTTGGGACGAGTGAAAGCCGATCCCGGGCAACTGGAACAAGTTATCATGAACTTGGCTATCAACGCTCGAGACGCGATGCCCGATGGGGGGTAAGCTCGCCATCGAAACAAGAAATGTTGAACTCAATGAGGCCTACGCGCGTGAACACGCAGGAGCGACATCGGGACCTTGTATTGGTATTGCTGTAAGCGACACCGGTATCGGGATTAGCCAGGAATTGCAGCAGCGCATCTTCGAGCCGTTTTTCACGACGAAAGAGAGGGGAGAAGGTACTGGCCTCGGACTCGCCACCGTGTACGGAATTGTTAAGCAGAGCGGAGGCTACATCTCGGTCTACAGTGAGCCAGGTATGGGCACCAGCTTCAGGATCTTTCTCCCTAGAGTGTACGATCCACTGGAGATTGCAGCGACTCCGATTCTTGTGTCTTATGCTGGCGGCTCGGAAACCATTCTGCTGGTCGAGGATCAGCCCACCCTTCGCGAACTCTTTCAGGCCATGCTCACCAAGAATGGATATCGCGTGTTTGCTGCTGCCTCACCGACACAAGCACTCGAGATGTCACGTCAAGTTAGAAAAGTTGATGTTTTGATGACCGATGTCATTTTACCGGGAATGAACGGTCGCGTTCTCGCCGAGCAGTTTATGAAGATCCAACCACAGACAAAAGTTCTTTTTGTGTCCGGTTTCACCGAAAACGTAGTGACCCAAGGCAAGCTTGACTCCGGAATCGGCTTCTTACAAAAACCATTTGCACACCACGATCTAAGTCGGAAAATTCGGGAAATCCTGGACAAACCGCGGTAAATTGAAGCCACGATCTAGCAGTTTCGCTCACACCCAGGGAGTCGAAAGTCCTGTTGAAGAAAATTCCGGAGGCATGACAGGCGAGACCGCTGTTTCTACTGTTCCCTCTGCCTTCTCTTACTCTGACGCTCTTCGCGAGGGCGTCAGTCAGGTTGATGATGGCAACTTTCCAAGTAACGAAAACTGCCCAATATTGCTCATTTTTCACCTGGAGGAGTATTTCCATCGTTAGTCTCTACGCCACCGACAAGGCGGTCCCAGACCTGGGATCAACGTAGCTCAGCATGGCCTGCTTCAACTGCGAATCCACTTCATCCGCGATGGTCATAACATCGAGCAGCACCTTGCTGAAGTCCACTCTGGGCAGATTATTTTGCAATGTGTTGAAAATGCTTACCTGTAGGATTCGCGATTCCTCCACCATCATGGCGGCGGTGTAGCCTTGTTTACGTCGCAGAGTGCCGTGCTGCTCTGCGGCCTCGGAAATGTTAGCTCTCGCAATGGGAGGAAGGCGTAAGCGGTAAATCAAGTCAGCCAGAAGATTGGGCAGATGGCCGGTGCGGTCCTCGAAGCTCAACGGGATACAGGTTAGCTCTTCGTCTTGTTCTACCAGCGCCATCCAATCGTGAATCGTCGTATCGAGGGCATGCTCCAGTATGGAGGCCACGCTCTCCGTGGGCACCGGCCTATGAGCTACAGGGTGGGCGAGCTTCTCGCGGATGATCTCCCGCAATGACGCGATTTCAATCGGTTTCGTCAAAACTTCGTCCGCCTCTAAGCGGATGGCAGCCAAGGCTTCGTCCAGCGCTGGATAGCCGCTGAGCACCAGCGTAACAGCGTCGGGATGAGTGTGGCGCATGGCGCTGACAACAGTGAATCCATCACCGGCTTGCGGCATATGCAGGTCGGACAACAGTACGTCAAAGCTCTCCGTAGCGATGCGACTAAGGGCTTCGCTTACGCTCGCGACCGCGACTACCTCAAACCCGTCGCGTTCCAGCGTTACATACAACATATTTCGGACAGCATCGTCGTCGTCGGCTAGCAAAACTTTAGGCATCCATCCCACTGCTTTCTTCATAATGACGTGTCCCTGAGCGCGTTTCTCGCACAATCGTGCCAAGGAACGTCTGGCCCGCAAGCTGTCCTAGCCGGATAGTTCACTCGGACATAGCGCCTCCCCTTGACAGCTGGCGCCTAGCAACTGACGAATGATTTCACCGCGTCTTTTTTGTCGTGATACAAAAGCACCTTTTTCGTTCCACTCTGGGCGGGGCTTTCGCCAGTATTCGGCGTCCCATCGTTCAATGGCTCGCAGTTCGCTCAAAAGCCGTTCCACAGGTTCAATGGTTTCGCCGCCTAAAGTCTGTTGCACATCCTTTCTCCTCGCAAATATGCAGCCATAGTTTCTTTCCTTTCCGCACAGCAGGTTGCGAAGGGCTGCGAATCAGCGACTGCCGAAATGTCGGCGTCGTGCCGAAATATCGGCACCTTTCTGGGCCAACTGAGTAATCAGGAGAACACAATCACCCTGTCCGCCAGCCGTGAACGAAGGGAACGCCCGTTTAGCTAGAAGCTTCCTTGGGAGCGAATGAGTCGTAGCCAGGAGAGCCACCCCTCTTGGTCGGGTAATACCAGTTTTTGCGCCTCAAGATGTTTCCCCCGCTCAGTCGTGCATGATGGCAGGTAGTCGAGTGTCCCTGCTCCGAGAGGACTAACGGACTACACTCCGGTAGGTTCGCCAATTTCGATAACTCGGAGGAATATCCATGGACACAACCGGCCGGATCGCCGCGGCTCAGTACCTGCGGATGTCAACCGAACACCAGCAGTATTCGATGGAGAACCAAGCTGCCGCAATTCAGGATTACGCCAGCACCCACGGGTTCGCTATTGTGCACAGCTATTGCGACTTCGGCAGGAGCGGAGTTGTGCTCAAACGCCGGTCCGGTCTATGCCAACTCATCCAAGACGTTGTCGGCAAAGAGGCACGTTTCAATGCCATCCTGGTGTACGACGTGAGCCGTTGGGGAAGATTCCAGGACACTGACGAAGCTGCGCACTACGAGTTCCTTTGCAAGTCCGCCGGAGTTCCCATTCACTATTGTGCTGAATCCTTCCCCAATGACGGCACATTTCCAAGTTTGATCATGAAAATGCTCAAGCGAACCATGGCAGGCGAGTACAGCCGCGAACTCGGCGTAAAGGTATTCGCGGGACAGTGGCGGGTGTACGAGAAAGGGTTCAGAGGATCAGGTGGCTGTCCTGGCTACGGTCTGCGGAGGATGCTGGTTTCCTCTGATGGAGCTTCAAAACAACTACTCTCCACCGGCGAGAGAAAGGGCATTCAGGCGGATCGCGTCATTCTGGTGCCAGGCCCTAAAGAAGAAGTGGAATGCATCCGCGAGATTTGTCGCATGTTTTTGCAGGACAAGCGGGGTTTCAGTCACATCGCACGCGAACTGAACAACAAAGAACTGCCGTATCGCGGCACCAAGCACTGGGATGTTAGCGCAGTGCGAAATATCCTTTTGAATCCCAAATACAACGGGTGGTTGATCTATGCTCGGACTTCGAGAAAGCTGCACATGCAGCAATTGAATATACCCGAGTCGCAATGGCTCCGCGTTCCGCATCCTTCGTCCAAGATCATTGATGACACAGTGTTTACGGCTATACGACGGCGTCTCTCCAGTTTCACAACTCGAAAGTCGAATGATCAGCTTCTAGACGAACTGCGGTCGATCCTGGCCACGCATGGAAGACTCAGCTCCACAGTCATCCGACGTACACCGGGCTCTACTTCTCCGGCATCGTTTCGCTACCGTTTTGGCTCCCTCATGCGCGCCTATGAATTGATCGGATACGACGTGCCCATCGCAAGGCTGGTTGTGACACGTCGGAAAATTCAGGCTATGCGCCTGCAGCTGATGGAACAGCTGCAAATGATGTTCGCCGGTGAGGTAACTATTGGCGGACGCGGAGGGCGTACACGGACTTGGCTACGCCTCAGGAAAGGGGTCAAGGTGTCGGTGAGAGTGTGTCTGCGAGTCACGCACGTCCGAACTCGTCGTGCTTGGCAAATCAGACCAGTATCGAACGAAAGCCACTGGACTGCGCTTGTCGCGCTGATGAATCGGGACAATACCCAGTTTGAGGAGTTCCTCATATTTCAGTCTGTGCCGAATTGTGGGGCCTATATCCCGGATGATGCACCCTGGCTGAGACGCGGTAGACGACTTCACAGTCTTGAGATGTTTCTTAAGGAAGTTTACGCAGTGCGGTCCGCGCAAGAGCAGTGAGTATCAAATCGGAACTGTCAATTGCCTGCTCTGAACAGAGTAAACTCTAGGCACGCGAGGAGAACAGCATGCATCCTGTCGCGCATATCCCTGCCGCTCAGTACCTCAGAATGTCAACCGAACATCAACACTACTCACTTCAAAGCCAAGCTGCGGCGATTAAACAGTACGCCGACACGCATGGTTTCCTAATAGTGGAAAGCTATGAAGATCCCGGCAAGAGCGGCCTGATGTTGAAACACCGAAAGGGTCTCGCCCGATTACTGCACGACGTGGTCAGCGGTGGTCAATCCTTTAAGGCGATTCTTGTTTATGACATTAGCCGTTGGGGAAGATTTCAGGACACCGATGAATCGGCACACTACGAGTTCGTGTGCAGAAGCGCCGGGATTCCTGTCTATTATTGCGCAGAGACATTTGAGAATGATGGTTCTCCTCCGGCTGCCATCATGAAGACATTGAAGCGGGTGATGGCAGCTGAATACAGCCGCGAACTATCCGTGCGACTCTGTCGGACGAAAAAGATCATGACGGAACGCGGTTTCAGGGTTGGAGGCATGGCTGGATATGGCTTGCGTCGTATGTTGATTGCTTTTGATGGCTCTCCCAGACAACTACTTGCACACGGTGAGGTGAAGGGTGTTGCGAGTGGGCGTGTGATTCTAGTGCCCGGTCCTGCTAAGGAAATAGCTCGGGTCAGGGAAATATATCGCCTGACAATTTCTGACAGAAGAAGTGCGAAGTCAATTGCTCGCGAGTTCAATCGCAAAGGCATGAAGTGTTGTGGTCAGCCATGGACCTATGGACGAGTTCTCGAAATACTCAGAAACCCGAAATATGTTGGAATCGCCGCCTGGGGTCGGACCACCGGATTGCTTGGTATAAAACGCGTGAAGGTTGCGCAAGAACGGTGGACAGTCAAGACGGGTGCCTTTGAGGCCATTATTGACCAGAAGATGTTCGACGCCGCTCAGCGTGCCCTCAGGGATCGAACGCAAAACAAATCTAACGAAGAGTTATTGTGCGGCCTAAAGGAGTTGTTGAAGCGTGAAGGGAGACTATCAGAGCACATCATCGACGCTTCAAGCGTCGTCCCGGTAACTGCTACTTACCAGCGTCGATTCGGTGGCGTCACGCAAGCTTACGCACTGATCGGTTATCACGAGTGCCACAGTCCCGGAGACGCATTGAGGATGAGGCGTCGTCATCACAAGATCGAACAGACGCTCCTGCGACGCATCTTGGCAACGTTTCCCGGCGACGTTAGCCTTATCCGCGAACGGGATGGTTGTCGGCGAGTGTTGCGTTTCTGGGATGGGCTGAAAGTTTCTGTACTGATTTGTCAGTGCGTCACTACAACGCGGCGGGCTGCTCCGCGTTGGAACGTATACGTGAATCCGTATGAGCATTGCTACACAACCCTAATTTGCAGGTGCACGCCTAACAACGAAGCGTTCAAAGATTTTTATGTGGTTTCGAGTGTTGATGCACCGAGCAAGTTCGAGGACAAGACGCCCCGAAGGCGGATGTTTCGAATCAAGGAGAATGATCTTTGGCTGAAGCGGGGTAAGCGACTTGTTGATTTGCGGCAGTTGAGACGTCTTGCTGATCTCGTGCAGACAAAGAGCACTGGGGAAAGCTGAGTTCCTTTTCGCCCTTTGCGCCTCGCGCTTCTCTGTGCGCTGTCGGGTCATCTCTTGTCCGGTTCGTACTTCGTACCATTAAAGGCTGGGCCCAGTAAAATCCGAAGTGTCCGTTTTCAAGAAAAGCGAGTACCCACGCGGATGCAGCAACCGAACGCAAATCGGTGTATTGGAGAGTCCCCGACTGTAGGTGCTCCGCTAAGAAGAGCTGCGCAATATCTCCGTATGAGTACCGAGCACCAGAAGTACTCGATAGACAACCAGTCGGCTGCCATTGCCATTTACGCGGCAGCTCAAGGTATAGGGATCGTCAGATCATTCGTCGACTCTGGAAGGAGCGGGCTAAGTGTTACTGGTCGGGACGCTCTCCAAGAACTGCTTCGAACGGTGCAGGATGGGAAAGCGGATTTCGACTTCATCCTCGTCTACGACGTAAGTCGTTGGGGCCGATTTCTGGACGCCGATGAGAGTGCGCACTACGAGTACCTCTGTAAACGGTCTGGGATACAGATCCGGTATTGTGCCGAGCAGTTTGAGAACGACAATAGCACCCTCGCGAACCTGCTAAAAGCGTTGAAACGGACCATGGCAGGAGAATACAGCCGGGAATTATCAGCAAAGACCTTTGCTGGGCAATGCCACCTCTTCAGCCTGGGCTACCGGATGGGTGGTTTGCCGGGGTTCGGCTTCAGGCGACAACTGCTCGACCAAGACAATCACCCGAAACAGATTCTTGCTACGGGTCAAAACAAGAGCATTCAAACGGATCGGGTCAAGTTGGTGCTCGGTCCGGCGCATGAGATTGCCCTGATCAAGCGCATCTATTACCTGTTTACAAAAGAACAGATGGGTGAAATTACAATAATGCGCTGGCTGAACCGGCGTGGTCTTTTTCGAGGACCGGACCGACCTTGGACGCTCCATACACTACACGAGGTTTTGACCAATCCTAAATACGCAGGCACTGTGGTTCGCAACCGAACGACGACCAAGTTGGGCAGCAAGCGCAGTCCAATTCCACCTGAGGTATGGCTTTACCAAAAAAACGGCATCGAGTCCATCGTTTCTCAAGAACAATTCGTCGCGGTCCAGAAGATTCTAGAAGGTCGATATGTGAGAAATAGCAGCAACGAGGCGCTCCTGCAAGATCTCCGACGCCTTCTTCACCGTAAAGGGGAGTTGAGTGTAAAGCTCCTGAAACGAGATAGAAACTGTCGGTGCGAGGAGGTCTACATCAGGCGGTTCGGTAGTCTTCACAATGCATTCAGGCTAGCCGGGTTCGAGCCACGCCATGACACATCTTACGTCGAAACACGACGCCGTATACCGGAGATGCTAAAGACAGAAAGGCAGGGACTGATCGAAGCATTTTGTGCCGCAGGGGCCGAGGTTGACTCTGATTCGTCAACGAACCTTTTGACTGTTAACCGTCAATTCACCGTTAAACTGGTTTTCTCTCTTTATTACAGAAACGCCGGAGGACAGTGGAAAGTAAAGTTAAACAAGACTCCAGTTCCAGATGTTGTCGTCCTTTGCCGTTTAAATTCAAACGGTACTCTTCTGGACTACTTTCTGTTGCCTACCCAGGACTTTGCCCAAACGATTTTCAGAGTGCGAGCGAAGAATCGCCCTAATGTCGATGTCTACCGAGCGGACGACATGGAGAGGCTCATCGATGTCGCCCGTCGCATGCCCCTGACGAAGCTAGACGATCCCTATGTTCAATCGGATGAGCCAAAGAAAAGGTCCAGTCACAAACGAGCCGACCGCAGAGGTGAAGACCAGCGACGGCATCATTGGCACGTTGCAAAAACTGAGCTCCTTCTAAAGAGAATTGCCCGCAATGCAGATTTGATGCAATGTTCAGTATCGGCGCTGCGGCAACTTCTGCTAGATGAGAATATGGTCAATTTACTTCGAGCGGAATCGCTCGCGAACATCCCCTTGGGACTTTTTCGGCAGCTCCGTCGGAGACAATTTAAATCTGCGCCCAGCCGCTCGCGGGCCGCGGTGGAAGAATACGGAAGCAGCGCTCTGACCTGTACGGTAGCGATTCGTTATTTGGAAGCTCTTCTAGGAAACGCGAACGTAAACAGGTACTTGCGCAAATACCACGAGCAAATACTTCAAGATCTCGACCGTGTGGTCGAAGAGTCCCGAATACCGCCATCCAATGAAACTGAGGCTGATGTGATGAAGAAACATATGTGGACCTTGGCAGAGAAGTGAATTGGCGGACGTCACCGCCAAGGTGGTCATCTACGAGGCGTTCGTCGAGGGCAGACTGGAAGCTCCGAAGCACCTTGCCCGGACGGTCCATGACCTCTACTTCGAGCCGAAATACGAGGAATTCCGGCCGCGCACGATCTGGAGTCTCTCGAACGCGTTCACTTCGGCGTTCAAGGAACTGGATCCCATCCCACAGTTCAAGGCGAGAGCCAAGCTGGGGGAATTCCTGGAAGCTCGGTTCTCACAATCGTTCTAGCCTGTCTACGTAGGGCCTGCGGCCCGCGAAAGCCATGAAAATTGCTCAGAGTCAAGCAGAATAGGAGTAAGGTTCGGAGCGGCGAGGTCGACCCCGCAGTGGAGAAGTCGAAGCTGTTAGCCTGTCTGATCCGGAGCGTGCGTGATTGAGCGAATAATTGGGCGTTGTCTCTTCCCCTGTGGGAGCGGCGATAGCCCGCGACCCTGGTTAATGTAACTTGCGGCACGCTCTCCGCTCCCGCCAGGAGGAGCTTATGTCCTAGCAGGCTGCTGAAAAATAGATCGGCACGATGTTTTTCTTTCTATTTCCCGTTGTTGATGATGTCGAATGAACCGATTTCCGGTGTTTCTGTGGCCCCTTGGTCTAACTCCATGTCTTGCTGGACACACTGCGACGCGAACTTACACCGCAGGAACTGCGGCGGCCAGGTTTCGCATACGCACCAGGTTGTAGGCGGCGCAGGCCAGGGTGAAGATCCAGTGCACTTTGCCCACTCCGCGATGGCGAACCTTCCGCATGAACGCTATCGTCTTCAGCCAGCCGAAGCATTCTTCGATCCGTTTCCTCTTCTTCTGGCTGATGGCATAAGCAGAGTGCCGCGTGGTGCGGCCATCAATCGCGCTGCCCCCGCGTCGTTCCAAGTTCTGCGCCACGTGCGGCGTCACGCGCAGATGGCGGCACTCCTCCACAAACCCGAACGTGTCAAACCCTTTATCGCCGCCCACCGTCAGCGGTTGCGTGTGGCATTCGGTCTGCGCCCGGCATTCTGCCAGTTGAATTCAGAATTTGCTGCATCCCCCTCTAGTCGATGACGAGTCGACGTAGAAGTGTGCCGCTTCGAAGAACACGTTATTGTTGAAGCCGGCTCCGCCTCCCGTGAGGGACGAGGCCAGCCGGATCTGGACGGTGTGCATCGAACCCGGCACAACACTGACACACCACTGATACTGGATGCTATTGTCGTGCATATCGCCGTTGCCGCCACCACCGTCACCACCGGTGACTCCACCGTTGTAAGTGACGAAGTCATAGTTAAAGTGTTTCTCCAGAGAGAGCCAACCGGCCGGTGCACCCGCGTGGCCTCCCGAGCCCGGATTGCAGTAGGCGCCGGTAGGTACCAAAGTCGGGTCACCGTCTAAATTACAGCTAAACCATCCCGCATTACCCTTGTGCGTGTCCCCTACCGCTGAGATGGTTATGTAGAGCGTGTTGTCCGTGCTCGGTACCAATACCGTTTTGGTATAGGCGTTTATGCCCGGAACCGCCGAGGGCGTGGTCGTCTCGGTCACGTCGAAGTTCTTGAATTGCGCCGATAAACGGTGGATGGGGCCTTGCGCCTGTGCAGCCAAGGACATCCAGAACGCCAAGCAAAGACTTACCGTAGGCGCTACAATCCACTTCCTGGTCGATGTCGTCGTCATGGTCCTCCTCCTTCTTTAGTTTCGGTCATCTGGCTTGGGTTGGTTAGTTTCGGGTGATTGGCTTGTCCCCGGTGTGGACGTGGGTCTGCCCAAGCGCTCCAGAATCTCATGCGCAGCGTTTTGCACGTGGGGATCTGGATCGTTCAAGGCATATTCCGCCATGGTTTCTCCTTCCGGGGAGTCTGCCATGGCATCCAGAGATAGAAATCTGACTTTCGGAGATTTATCGTGGACCAACAGGTCAACCAGAGACTGTGCGGGGAGATCAACGCCCGAGTTCAATGCCGCGGACAAGGCGCGTATGCGGACTTCGGAATTAGCGTCCTTGAGAGCGTTGAATACTTCAGCTCGGGCCTCATCGCGCTTGCGGTCGATAATAGCCTCAATCGCGCTGGCTCGGACTTTCGGCTCAGGATCCTTCAGCTTTCCTTCCAGCTCTCTGGTACTTGCCCAAAATTCCTGCGGAACAGGCACAACCCCGGTGCCCTCTCCATTTGAATACACCCAAACAGCCTTCAAACGGGAGGGCGATCGCTTATCCCCCCCAAAGAAGAAGAAGGAATCGTGGTCTTTCAGGACACGCCTAAGCCCTTCCTCCAGAGAGACGTTTTCG
>WNFC01001926.1_pt1 | contig 22130 bp, 18 predicted proteins | sample 5400541 | NCBI WGS metagenome assembly WNFC01 (sample SAMN13153342, study PRJNA577476) | soil metagenome | isolation source: 120 cm saprolite under Douglas fir tree site 2 hole 2 replicate 1 | place: USA:California | collected 2015-04-18
ACAAACGCGATGTATTGATCGCTCGGGTGATAATCCACGCCTATAATGATCACGTTCGGCTCCTTTCTCCCGAGCCTTTGGTCGTCACACAACCACAGTCTACCCGGGTCTAAGGAGCCGACGTTGTTATGAGATCACTAAGGAGTTTTCGGCTTACGGGTCAGGATCATTCTCGAGTTGCCGAGGAACCTCGTCTTCCTACTCGATACAATTCAGAGCAGAATGCCCTGACGGATGGCGTTTGGGTCGTGGGCACTGACGAGCAATCACTCCACGGTTTTTATACTTTGCAGCGTCTTGTAGAACCCAGGCAAATCACCCCGCCATCCAACGAAATATGCATAAAAGTGCTCACTGTCGCTGGAGCATCTGATATCGGCGATTAGAGGGTCAGTGGGTGACGGGCCCACAAATCTGTTGTGATGAATTAGGTCCCAGCACGTCAGCGATTCCTTACCTAGCCCGAACGAATGTTTTGCAAGAATTGTTGCATTATCTAGTGGCATATTCTTGTCGAATTGCGCTTCTGGATGAGGCACGGGATAAAAGCCCATTTCCGACACTGGCACTTCGTTGCGCCAGTACCGTTGGAACCCGATTCGGCCTATTCCTGGAGCCGTGATTGCCCAAAGATAGTCGCTTTGGGTATATCCAATAATCCAACTGATGGGTGTTTGGACGCGATACTTGTCTAAGACTGCCGTCCGACTTGAGAACAAGTGGGAGGTTATCCCAACTGTTTCGGGGACAAACATGAAAACGATAGACACCAGCACGCTCGGGACCCGGAGCAGCCCGCGACGCATTCTTTTCCTATTTGCATCTACCGGTACGGCTCGCTCTCGCATCCGCCTCGCTAGATACTTATCCGCTTCCTCAGCGAGTCGACGTGCGCGGGTCCTATAGCGATATAGCAGAAACACAATGAAAAGGGTCAGGTTCGCGATAATCACAATGAGGCTTCCGGTGCCAGGGGGAAGGTAGGAATTCAGACTAAACAGGTCCCAGAAATATTCAAACCCGCTGAAACGCAAGGGTGTACGCAAGGATGAATACGAGCAACCAAATGGCTTTTTTCATATTTGCGATTCGTAGAAGTAACGGGCGACGTAGTTCCTAGTCAGTTGGACACCAATGGCAAGTCTCTTGTTCCCCAAGATGCATTTCACTCGTAGATTCACAACCTCGCCCGGTAAATGCATTTGATAAGATGCTTGGACGATGAGCGGGCAGAAGGCATACGACGTTGCGGTGATCGGGGCGGGAGTTTTTGGGGCGTGGACAGCCTGGCATCTTGCCAAGCGCGGCAAGAAGGTTTTGCTTGTAGATGCGTATGGCCCCGCGAACGCGCGGGCCAGTTCCGGGGGCGAATCGCGCATCATTCGAATGGGCTACGGCACGGATGAGTTGTATACGCTATGGTCACAAAACTCGCTGGTGCAATGGAAGAAGTTTTTTGCGGCATCGCAACTGCCGCTCTTCCACGAAACGGGCGTGCTTTGGCTGGGAGGCAATGATGACTCTCAGCTGAGGCGCACGGCTACTGTCTTGCGCCGCTGCAACGTGCCGTTTGAAGAGTTGGACCGGGCGGCTCTGGAGAAAAAATATCCGCAAGTATCGTTTACGGACGTCCAGACGGGAATCCTGGAAACAAACAGCGGCGTCTTGATGGCGCGGCGGGCCGTGGCGGCGGTGGTCGAAGGAGCCGTGAAGCTCGGCGTTGAGTATCGCAGCGCACAGATTCTAAAACCGGCAGGATCCGGGCGGCAGGAAGCCGTGGTGACAAGCCAGGGCGAACGCATTTTGGCAGGCGAATTCGTTTTTGCTTGCGGAGCATGGCTTGGCAAAGTGTTTCCGGAAATTCTGGGGCCGCGCATCTTCCCTTCCCGGCAGGAAGTTTTTTTCTTTGGGCTACCCGCGGGCGATACAAGGTTTGCTCCTCCGGGGCTGCCGACTTGGCTGTTTCAAGAGGATCTTTTCTACGGAATGCCGGACATTGAAAGCCGGGGATTGAAAATTGCATATGACGGGCACGGCGAGCGCATCGATCCAGACATGGAGACCAGGATTGTCTCGCCGGTGATGAGGGAAAGGGTCCGAGCGTACGTGGCGCTGCGATTCCCTGCCTTGAAGGATGCCCCGATCGTGGAGACGCGAGTCTGCCAGTATGAGAACACTTCAAGCGGAGATTTTCTGATTGACCGGCATCCGGGAATGGAAAACGTATGGTTTGCGGGCGGCGGGTCAGGACACGGGTTTAAACATGGCCCGGCCGTAGGGGAATACGTGACTGGGCGGCTCCTGGACCGCAGCCAGCCGGAGCCGCGATTTTCGCTGGCGACAAAAGACACAGTCCAAAGGCGTGCAGTATACTGACGCCGCGGGACCAAAACGGGACCGCCTGGTAAAATGAATGTGCAATTCATGGGAGAGAAACACGTGAAGCTACCTGGCTGCAAGCTTCGAGTAAGTCTTTCGCTGGCGATGGCGCTGTTGACGATGGTCGCGGCAGGCGCATCTGGGCAAGACATCAAGGTAACCTATGAGAAATTTGTGCTTCCGAACGGGCTGACCGTGATCGTTCACGAAGATCATAAGGCGCCGATCGTAGCCCTGAACATCTGGTATCACGTGGGCTCCAAGAACGAGAAGCCCGGGAAGACCGGGTTTGCACACCTGTTCGAACACTTGATGTTCGGCGGCAGCGAAAACCTCAAGGGGCGCTACATCGATGCGATGGAGCGCGTGGGCGCGACGGACCTCAACGGCACGACCAATTCCGACCGCACGAACTATTTCGAGAATGTGCCGACATCCGCGCTGGATTATGCGCTGTTCCTGGAATCCGACCGCATGGGGCATTTTTACAACACCATCAACAAGGAGACGCTCGACCTGCAGCGCGGCGTGGTGCAGAACGAAAAGCGCCAGGGTGATAACCAGCCCTATTCCATCTCGCGGTATCTGATCACCGAAAACACGTATCCCGCCGGGCATGGCTACTCGTGGACGACGATCGGCTCCATGGAGGATTTGAACGCGGCGTCGCTCGCGGATGTGCAGGAGTGGTTCAAGACTTATTATGGGCCTTCGAATGCCACGCTGGTGATTGCCGGCGACATCGATGTGAAGACGGCACGCGAAAAGATCCAAAAGTATTTTGGGGATATCCCCGCCGGTCCGCCGGTCGCGCACCAAACGGAATGGGTGGCGAAAATGACCGGCGTGCACCGCCAGAAGGCACAGGACCGCGTGCCGGTGGCGCGCGTGTTCAACGTCTGGAATATTCCGGAATACGGCCAGGCCGACACCGATTATTTGGACCTCGTGAGCGATGTGCTGGCGGCGGGCAAGAATTCGCGGTTTTACAAGCGGCTCGTTTATGACGAGCAAATCGCGACGTCGGTAAACTGCGGCATCAACCCGAACGAAATCGGCGGGCAGTTCATTGTTGGTGCGTCGGCGAAGCCCGGGGGAAGCCTCGCGCCCATTAACAAGGATGTGCAAGAAGAGCTCGACAAATTCCTGAAGGACGGGCCCACGGCAGAAGAGCTGGAGCGCGTCAAGACAGCCTATGAAGCGAATCTCGTACGCGGGCTCGACCGCATCGGAGGCTTTGGCGGGAAATCCGACATCCTCGCTCGCGGCCAGGTATTCACGGGAAATCCGGAGCAATACCAGATTTCGCTGGACCGCGTGCGCAAAGTGACGGCTCAGGATTTGCGCGATGCGGCGCGGCGATGGCTCAGCGACGGTCTGTATCAACTCGAAGTGGTGCCCTATCCGGACTACAAGGCAGCGAGCGCGGGCGTGGACCGTTCGAAACTCCCCGAAGTCGGCGTGACGCCAAACGTGAAGCTGCCGGCGTTCGAACGCATGACGCTTTCGAATGGTTTGAAAGTCGTTCTGGCGGAGCGCCATGAATTGCCGCTTGTGAATTTCACCATGCTCGTGGATGCGGGCACCTCCGCAGATAGTTCTTCGGCACCGGGCACCGCGGCAATGACGTCCTCGCTGCTGACCAGTGGCACCGACAAGTACAACGCTCTGCAGATCAGCGATGAGATTCAGCGGCTGGGAGCAGAGCTCGAGGCGGCTTCCGGACTGGACGGTTCGACGGTGTATCTCTCCTCGTTGAAGAGCAAGCTGGAGCCATCGCTCGTGTTGTTTTCCGATGTACTGCTCCATCCTTCGTTCCCGCAGGAGGATTTCGCGCGCCAGCAGAAGCTTCAGATTGCCGCAATTCAACGGGCGAAGACCTCCCCTGGCGCGATGGCAGGCCGGGTGATGACTCCGGCGCTTTACGGCAAGGATCATCCCTACGGGTTGGAGTTGACCGAAGCAGGGGTGGGAAAACTGACGCGCGATGCGATCGCCAAATTCCACGACACGTGGTACCGGCCGAATAACACCACGCTGGTGATCGTGGGCGACACCACGCCGGCGGAAATCAAGCCGCAACTCGAAAAGACTTTTGCATCCTGGAAGGAAGGGAATACACCGAAGAAGAGCATTTCGAACGTAGCGGCGCCGAAGCGCGCCGAAGTGTATTTGATCGATAAACCGGGCGCGGCGCAGTCTTTTATCTTGGCGGGAACGATCGCACCGCCGCGCAACAATCCGCAGGAAATTGCGCTGGGAATCTGGAACGACATTCTGGGCGGAACGTTCGGTGGGCGCATAAACATGAACCTGCGTGAGGACAAGCACTGGTCTTACGGCGCTCGCACGGCGTTTCAATTTGCGCGCGGCGACAGCACCTGGGTGACGCAAGCGCCGGTGCAGACGGATAAGACGAAAGAATCTCTCGTGGAGCTCAACAAAGAGTTGCGCGACGTGTTTGGCGCCCGTCCCATCTCGCAGGATGAACTCAATAAGGACAAGGACAATCGAACCCTTCGCCTGGCGGGTTCGCGCGAAACTATGACCGAGGTCGGAGATGCGATCGAGAACATCGTGCAATACCGTTTGCCCGACGACTACTACTCGACGTATGCATCCAAGGTGCGGGCGTTGACGACAAACGATCTCACGACCGCGGGGAAGTCCTTCCTCAACCCGGACCGACTGGTCTGGGTGGTGGTCGGGGACCTTGCAAAGGTGGAGACCGGAATTCGCGAGCTGAACCTCGGCACGGTGCACGTCGTGGATGCCGATGGCAATTCCATTCGATAGAAGTAACGGAATTAAGCTTTCGGAATACGACGGCGGGCATGGGTTGCGGCGACTGCGCGCCTTCCCCGCCGTGCTTTTTCTGAGTAGAGATCGCGGTCTGCCTCGGAGAGCAACTTTTCGATTCGCTCGCCATCGCCGCGGTACACCGAAACGCCGATACTCGCGGAAAGCGGCGGTTGCTCGTCGTCGTTAGCCAGCACTTCGCGAATGCGGCTGGCGACGCGCCTCGCTTCATCCTCTTGTGCTTCCGGCAAGACGAGGGCAAATTCGTCGCCGCCATAACGCGCAGCGGTATCAATGGCGCGGCAGTGAATCCGCAAAACTTCCCCAAGACGGCAGATCGCGCGACTGCCCACGAGGTGGCCGTAGTTGTCGTTGATTTTTTTCAAATCATCCAGATCGAGGAGGAGCACGGAGAAAGGACGGCCGCTGCGGTTGGTGCGCTCGGTCTCATTTTCCAGGACATCGAGCAGATGCCGGTAGTTCGCCAGGCCGGTGAGCGGATCGCTGACGGCGAGGTGGCGAACTTGTTCGAAGAGGTGAGCGTTGTCCAGAAGTGCGCCGCCGAGAGCGACGGTGTAACCCATCACCATGAGCGCCTGGGCAAAAAGGAAGGGAGCGTCCAGCAAGCGCTGGGATTGCGCGGCGGAAAACTGAGCAGCGACGTTGAACCAGGCAGCGGCGTAAATGGTGCGATCGAAAGCGGAATCTTCGGCGGACAAGCGGCGACGATACCAAATCAGACTGACGAAGAAAATCGCGGCGGGGAGAAACTGCTGCGGGCTGGGGAAAAAGGCGCCGGGATGCGGGGAAACCTCAGGAGGCAAACGGCGCAGTGTTGCGGCAAGAGCATACGTCAGGGCGATGACGGTCAACAGGGCTCCTGCGATTTCGCGCCGCGGATGGCGGGAACGCGGGATGAAACGTTCAACGAGCAGAGCAACGATGAGCAGAAGTGCCAGGACCATACGGCCGATCCACCAGGCAATCGGCGCCCAAAGTAGGCGCAATGAGGCATCCGGCAAAAATTGAAAAAAGAGCACACTGGTCGCGGTGAGAACGGCGCCGGAAAGAAGGAAGCCGGCGCCGAGAATCAGGGAGATGCGATCCTGGGTTCCCTGAAAACGAACGAGAGTCACAACCGCGAAGACGAAAGCCAGAAGACCGCTGACGATCTGGAGGTAGCCCTGGAGAAGAGGATCCGGCTCGATGGAGATGCGACGCAGCCAGTAAGCGGCAGCGATGACAAAGAGGAAGCCGGCGGCATGCGCGAGAAAAATTGTCGTGCGACTGCGGCTATGCTGTAGAGGGGCCTCGGCCATAATCCGTTTTTCCCAAGTGGTGCGTTTCTCCGGGCCGGGCGCCTACTTAATTAGACTACTTAGCAGGTTAGGGCGTTGCCGTCGAATCGGGGAGCGCGTGAGCGAAGAGATACCGTCCTGTGGATTTTGTGACCTGTACGAGAGTGCAGGGTGAAAAACAGGGAAGAAGAATGGAATCGGATGAGCATGGCGAGGAGCGAATGTTAAATGTTGCGGAAGAGGGCAAGTTTGGCCAAACTGCTTCATTGAAACGATTGAATACTGGGTGGAAAAGATGCGGCTGGCGGGGAGGGATTCCTGTAGCATTTAGCGTCCATTGATTCGCTGGACAGAATTGCGCTTGAAACGAAGCGTAGCACCTCTGCAAGAAGGGGAGATTTTTGAGCAACGAGGCGACAGCGAATTCCGGCCCACGTTTGAGGCGGACTCTCACGCTCTGGGATCTAATTCTTTACGGCGTCATCGTAATTCAACCCGTGGCGCCGATGTCCATATTCGGAGTCCTGAGCAATCGTGGAAAAGGGCACGTTGTTACTGCGATTCTCATTGCCATGGTGGCGATGCTTTTCACCGGCATCAGTTACGGCAAGATGGCCCGGGCATATCCGAGCGCGGGCTCGGCCTTTACCTATGTGGCGCAGGAGATTCATCCAGGGGCAGGGTACGTAACCGGCTGGAGCATGGTGATGGATTACATCCTCAATCCGCTGATCTGTACGATCTGGTGCGCGCAACAAGCGCATGATTTCGCACCTGCGCTCCCTGTATGGGGGTGGAAGATTTTCTTCGCAGTAGTGTTTACGCTGCTAAACATCCGCGGAGTGAAAACATCGGCGCGCATCAACGCGGGTATGGCCGCAGGAATGGGAGCGGTCATCGTGGTGATCTTTGTCGCTGCGGTGCGTTACATCTTCGGCCACCCGCATGCGGATCCCGGTTTCTTTACGCGGCCCTTCTATGATCCGGCCACTTTCAGCACAGGCGCACTCTTCGGTTGCACATCCATCGCAGTGCTGACGTACATCGGATTTGACGGTATTTCCACGCTCTCCGAAGAAGCTGAAAATCCGCGGCGGAATATCATGCTGGCGACGGTGCTGACCTGCGTCGTGATTGGACTGCTCTCGGCAACCGAAGTATACGTAGCGCAGCTTATCTGGCCCGCGTCGGAAGCTTTCCCAAACGTCGATACGGCTTATGTACACGTGGCAGGACGCGCCTGGGGGCCGCTTTTCGCCGTGGTGGGATTTACATTGCTGCTGGCGAATTTTGGGTCCGGCATGGGCGCGCAACTGGGCGCGGCGCGGCTGCTCTATGGCATGGGGCGCAGCAACGCGCTGCCGAAATCGTTTTTCGGAGCGGTCGACGAAAAGCATCACGTTCCGCGCAATAATGTCTTTTTTGTCGGAGGAATCGTACTGATCGGATCGTTTTTTCTTTCCTACGGGCTTGGCGCGGAAATGCTCAATTTTGGTGCGCTCATTGCATTCATGGGCGTGAATGCGGCCGCATTTATTCGCTACTTCGTGCGAGCGGAAGAAAAGAAACCGTGGAATCTTATAACGCCTTTGGCCGGTTTTCTCATCTGTCTGGGATTGTGGCTGAACTTAAGCCGGCCCGCGATGATTGCCGGTTCAATCTGGATGGCCGCAGGCATCGCCTTCGGAGTGTGGAAAACGCGCGGGTTCAAGGAACCGCTCTCATTTGAAGTGCCCGCGGAATGATGCCCTTCGCGCCACCAACGCCATTGCATATTGGGCGACTCTAGAAGCATGATGATGTCCGCGGAGGCACCACGTCTGGTGAAACGGGCTAGCGGCAAAAGTCTCACGGTAACGATGCGGGATGTCGCGCAGTCCAGCGGCTTTTCTCCGGCTACGGTCTCGATTGTGCTGAACAACGCGCCTTTGGCGCGTTACATTGCGCCGGCGACGAAAAAGCGCATTGAGGAAGTAGCCAAGAAACTTGGATACAGGCCGAATGCGATGGCGCGATTCCTGCGCAGCAAGCGTAGTCACAGCGTCGGCGTCATGTTCTTCGATATTGCCGACCCGTTCTGCACCCCGGTCCTGCGAGGCATCGAAAACGCGCTGTATCAATCCTCTTACGTACAGATATTCGCGGATGCACACAATCAGAGAAACCGGTTTGAACGCTACCTGGAAATGCTGCTGGAACACCACGTCGAAGCGTTGATCGTGGTGGCCAACTGGCTTTTCGTGGACATTCATCTGCTGGCGGACCTCACTAAACGAAACATCCCAGCAGCTACGATCGGGTTTGAGTTGCCCGGGGACACGGTCAGCTCGGTGATGGTGGATAACGAAGCAGGGGGGCGGTTGGCGCTGGAGCATCTCCATCAACTCGGCCACCAAAAGATCGCTTTCATCCGCGGGCCAAAAATGCTGATTGACAGCGCACCGCGGTGGCGCGGCATTCAAAAATTTGCGCACTCGTCTGGGATGGAGATCGATCCGGCGCTGGTGCTGCAGCTCCCGGATTCCTTTGATCCCAACTCCGGCTTCGAGGGCGGTTTCCGATTCACGGAAGAATTGCTGGAAAGAAAAAAGCGATTCACGGCGCTGATGGCGTTCGACGATTTGACGGCGCTGGGCGCGATCCGCGCGCTGACGAAGGCGGGCGTGAAAGTGCCGGAGCATTGTTCGGTGGTGGGCTTTGATGACGTGCCGCTGTCTTCGCTGGCCGCGCCGTCCTTGACCACGGTGCGGCAGCCGCTGGAGGCGATGGGGAATCACGCCGTGAACATCGTTATGGAAGGTGTGAATGCCGGCCTTGAGAAACGCGATTGGACTATCTCGCGGCACAAGATGAACCCGGAGCTGGTGATTCGCGATTCCACGCGAGCGGCGGCGCTGACGAGTGCCGACGACTAGTCATTTCCGCCAACGAATGAATTCGGTTTTGACGGATCATGCAAAACCAAAGGCGCGGACCGGGTGGCCCGCGCCTTTAGTTTTTTAGTTTCTCGAGTCTGCTGACCTTATTGCGCCGGTGGCAGAAAAGCCTGCGAAGGCGCCAAGAATTCTACCTTTGGAAGCTCGGTGACGACGTGGACGCGTACGAATCGTCCTTTCTTTCCGCCGCTGCCATTGAAGGTCAGAAGATACTGATTGTTCAGATGCGTGCCAATCTCGTCAAAATAAGGCTTCAACGTGACGGGCGCGCTCGTGCCAAGGTAATAGGCTTCTCCGCCGGTTTCGTCCGAAAGCTGGCTGAGGTTTGCTTGCGCTCGGGAGACGCGGAAGAATCGGCTAGACCTGTGCCCGTCGTCGGGAGCATAAATCGACCAGATGTTGATGTTCTGCTTCTGGGCGCGTTCAATCGCGGGGCTGAGATCCGGGCTAGTGAAGCTGAAATCCCCGCGGAAATAGTCGATCCCTGAGGAGATCAGCAGGATGGAGCGCCGGTCCTGGGATGCGGGCAGACGCTTGATGAGATCCAGGAGCGCGAGATAGGGGCTTGAAAACGCACCGCCGGTGCCCAGCGGAATGCGCAAAGCCTTCCCTGCAAGCTCATGATCGTTGGTGAAATCCTGCGCGAGCATGGCGGTTCCATTGCGAGCATAGGCCACAGATATGTAGGTCGTGGCCGGTTGTGCCGCGAAAAACGCTTTCAAGTCACTCCACTGGTTGGCGACGCCACTGTCCAGCGAATCGTCGATCAGTACAGCGAGATACAACTTTTCTGCTTTGGCCCAACCCGCTACCTGCGTGCGCTCCTTGTTCAAATAAAACTGCACATCATCCTTTGTTACAGCCGGTGGGACAGTGTCCTTCTTCCCAACGGCGGTAACGGTGATGGTGACGTTTCCCGGGCCTGCTGCAATGGCGCCGGGTGCAAAAAGCCCAAGCGCAATTGCAAGCGCTCCGAGCAGCGAGACAATGCGATTTGTAATTCTTTTGCGAGTCATAGTGTCGTTCCCTTTACCTTTCCAAACTCATTAGATGCCGATTCGAACCAAAAGTATCTTGTGTCATGGAGGTTGATAGCCGGCTTACGCGGCGTCGGTCATTTGCCTAGAGCGATTGGCGGCCAGCGTAGTATGCTGCGCCACGCACAGAGAGGCCTCTCCGGTGAAAGACTACGTAGGTGCGATTGACCAGGGAACAACGAGCACGCGGTTCATGGTCTTTGACAAATCCGCTCGGATTGTGGCGGTGGCGCAGAAGGAGCATGAGCAGATTTTTCCGAAGCCCGGATGGGTCGAGCATGACCCGCTGGAGATTCTGCGGCGCACGGAAGAAGTCATCGCGGAGGCGCTCGCCCAACGCGGCTTGCGCGCAGCAGACCTCGCCGCCATCGGCATCACCAACCAGCGGGAGACGACCGTCCTCTGGGAGCGGAAAACCGGTAAGCCGGTTGCCAATGCTATCGTCTGGCAAGACACGCGGGTGGCAGAAGATGTGGCGCGGTTTGCACAGGACGGCGGGCAGGACCGCTTCCGGCCGCAAACCGGGCTGCCGCTCAGCACCTACTTCAGCAGCCTGAAGTTACGCTGGTTGCTGCAAAATGTTCCCGAAGCGCAAGAGAGAGCCGCGGCGGGCGAACTGCTTTTCGGAAATGTGGATACGTTCCTCCTCTGGAACCTGACCGGAGGAGCGCAAGGCGGCATTCACGCAACCGACGTGACCAATGCCAGCCGAACGCAACTCCTCCGCCTGAAAACACTGGATTGGGATGAAAAGTTGCTCGCAGCGTTTGCGATTCCTCGCGCGGTGCTGCCGGCGGTGCGATCGAGCAGCGAAGTGTATGGAGAAGCGTCACTTGCGACGATTGCTGGCGTTCCCATCTGCGGAATTCTTGGCGACCAGCAAGCGGCGCTGGTCGGGCAGGCGTGTTTTCGGCCCGGCGAGGTGAAAAATACTTACGGGACGGGCTGCTTTCTGTTGATGAACACCGGTGAGCGGCTCGTCCCTTCGAACTTCGGGCTGCTCACTACGATCGCCTACAAATTTGACGGCGGCGCCGTTCACTACGCTCTCGAAGGTGGAGTCGCCATCTCGGGAGCGCTGGTGCAATGGCTTCGCGACAATCTCGGGATTATTCAAAAAAGCTCGGACGTGGAGGCGCTTGCGCGGACGGTCAAGGACAACGGCGGCGTTTATTTCGTCCCCGCTTTTTCCGGTCTCTACGCTCCCTATTGGAAAGAGAATGCGCGGGGAGTGATCGCCGGGCTCACCCGCTATGCGAATAAGGGACACATTGCTCGGGCGGTCCTGGAAGCGACTGCGTTTCAGACGCGCGAGGTCGTTGAGGCCATGGAAAAGGATTCAAAAATCGGGCTCGAGAGCCTGCGCGTGGATGGGGGAATGGTAGTCAACGAATTGCTGATGCAATTTCAGGCGGACATCCTGAATCGGGAGGTGGTTCGGCCGGTGATACAAGAAACGACGGCGCTCGGTGCAGCGTATGCCGCGGGGCTGGCTGTCAAGTTTTTCACGGGGTTGGAAGAATTGCGCGCCAATTGGGCCGTCGATCGCACCTGGAAGCCGATTCTGGCCGAAGCAGAGCGGGAGCAACTCTACAAGCAATGGAAGAAAGCGGTTGGGCGATCGTTTGACTGGATCGAATCCTGACGGAGGCTGTGACTCATGACCTCACCGTTGCTGGGTGAATTTCTTGGGACGATGATTCTGATTTTGCTGGGGGACGGCGTTGTCGCCGCGGTGCTGCTGAAGCGCTCCAAAGCCGAAGGCGGCGGATGGATTGTGATCACTGCAGGGTGGGCGTTTGCGGTGATGGCGGGAGTGTTCACTGCCATCGCTTGCGGGAGCAGCGATGCGCATCTCAATCCGGCGGTGACGATCGGCTTTGCGGTTCGCGATTCTGATTTTGCAAAGTTTATGCCGTATCTCGTTGCGCAGTTGCTCGGCGGGATTGCCGGCGCCGCGCTGGTCTGGCTTCACTATCTTTCGCACTGGAAGGAGACACCCGATGCGGCGGCGAAGCTTGGATGCTTCTGCACCGGGCCCGCGATTCGCAGCTTTCTTCCGAACCTGCTCAGTGAAATTATCGCCACGCTTGTTCTCGTCTTCGTCGTTGGCGCAATTTTCTCCAAGAATGTAGCGGCAGGCGGACCCGCAGCGGGGCTCGGCCCCTACCTAGTTGGCAGCCTCGTCTGGGGCATCGGCCTTTCTCTCGGCGGCCCCACGGGATATGCAATTAATCCGGCTCGCGATCTTGGTCCGCGCATTGCGCATGCCATTCTCCCGATCGCCGGCAAAGGGGCGTCCGACTGGGGTTATGCGCCGATTCCCGTGATCGGCCCTCTCCTCGGCGGAATCGTGGCGGGTTTGCTTCTCCGCGCGCTCGCGATTTCTTGATCTATTCGATGAGTGAAGAGGCGGAAGGTTTATGAGTCTGACGCGATCCCTGCTGCTTGCGGCATCCCAGAATCGCTGGCTGCGCGACCATGCGACCCGCTATCGCTTTGTAAGAAGCAGCGTTTCCCGGTTCATGCCGGGAGAAACTTTCGACGACGCGATGCAGGCGGCGCAGAATCTTCGCGGCAAACAGATTGGCACCGTATTCACGCATCTCGGCGAGAACATCGATGATCCTGAAGAGGCGCAGCAGGTTGCGGATCACTATCTGGAGGTGCTCAGCCGAATCCAACAAACGGGCCTGAGGGCGGAGATTTCCGTCAAATTGACGCAGCTGGGGCTGGATTTGTCACCCGATCTTTGTTTCAACCATCTGAAAACCATTATCGAACGCGCGCCGAAGGATTCCATCGTCTGGCTGGACATGGAATCAAGCAATTATGTGGATGCGACCCTGGACCTCTACCGCCGAACGCTGGAACTGTTTCCAAATGTTGGCGTCTGCTTGCAAGCGTATCTTCTTAGAACCAGGGACGATCTTTCGAAGCTGCTGACGTTGCGCCCCTCGATCCGCCTCGTGAAGGGCGCCTACAACGAGCCTCCCGAGATTGCGTTTCCCCGCAAGCAGGATGTCGATGAAAATTACTTTGCCCTTGCGAAGGAGATGCTCATCGCGAAAAAAGGAAACCGGTGCGTGCGCGCGGCGTTTGGGACGCACGATCTGGCGCTAATCCGGCGTGTTTCGGAATTTGCTTCCGCAGAACAAATCAAGAAGGCGGATTTCGAAGTGCAGATGCTGTACGGAATTCAGCGGACGGAACAAGAACGCCTTGCGAACGAGGGCTGCGCTTCGATCGTGCTGGTGGCTTACGGAAGCTATTGGTATCCGTGGTTCGTGCGGCGGCTCGCAGAGCGCCCGGCCAATCTGTGGTTCATGCTGCGCAACGTATTTACGGGCTAGAATTCAGATGCGATCAGGCTCCCGTATTGGCTTTTGCTACCAAAAGAATTGCAAAAATGTAAAACAAAAACATCAGCGCGAGATACGTCTTCGCCTGGCGGTTCGCGCCAGCAAATTCCTTCCAGACCAGGACGCCCCAGAGCGCGGCGACCATGGGCGCGGATTGGCCGATGGCGTAAGAGATCGCCACGCCGGTGAAATTCGCAGCCACCAGATTGAAAACAGTGCCGATGCCCCAGATAGCGCCGCCCAGTAGGCCGAGCATATGGCCGGAGGCCGGGCCGCGGAAGAATTCGCCGAAGTTTACCGGCTCACCCACGAGCGGTTTCTTCATGAAATAGACGTTCCAGATGAAACAGGAGAGCAAGGCGCCAAGCGTGAGGAAGACGCCAATGCTGTAGGGACCGAGCGTGTGTCCCTGGGTCATCGCGTGAGTTACGAAGGGCGCCCAAAGACCCATCAAGATACCGGAGACGATGCAGACAATGATGCTTCTTTGAGTGACGGCGGTGGCGACTTTTGTCAAGCTGCCGTAGGCTTTGCCATCGAGGATCACGGCGATGACAGCACACGCAACGCCGGCAGCCAGCAAACCTGCGTTGCCCTTGGGCTGCAGCAAGAAACTGGAAACCACGCCGACCACCAATGCGATGCCGATCGAAACGGGAAATGCGATGGCCAGGCCTGCCATATCAATCGCGGCGACGAGCAGCAGATTCGCCAGATTGAAAACTGCGCCTCCGGCCAGCGTATAGAGGAAATTTGCGTTATCCGCCGAGTGGACATTGTTTAGGAAGCTCGCAGCATCATTCGAGGTGCTTCCCATCGTGAATGCCAGCACCAGCGAGATCAGAAAAATGCCGACGGCGTAGTCCCAATAGAACAATTCGAAACGGTAGTTCTTTACACCTTTATAAGTATTTGCCCAGGAGCCCCAACAAATCGCGCTCGTAATCATCATCACTAAGGCAATGCCAAAATCATGAGGAACGAACATGAAAATGCGGCTCCTTCGCGGGCCGGGCGATTCGAACAACTTCTTACGTTCAACAACCGTCGAACGCAGCGCCTTTTTGCCCTTTATTGCACTGGCTGCTTATAGTCACCGCCACTCCGGCTGTCAAGGACAAAGCTGCGGATTGCATGGCAACTCAATCGCGCTCGCTGGCGAGAGTTGTTGCAGTTTCCTGAGGGAGTTCCTATATAATCCGCGCGCGGAATCATCGGAGGCGAAGCGATGGCCAAGCAATCCCTCATTGCCGTGGTGGGCAGCGCCAACGTGGATCTCACCACGTTCAATGACGTGTTTCCGCGGCCTGGCGAGACGATCTTCGGCAAGAAATTTGACCTTGGTTTTGGCGGCAAAGGAGCCAATCAGGCGGTCGCCGCGCGTTTGTGTGGTGCAAACGTGGGGATGGTTGCGAAAGTGGGAAGCGACCTCTTCGGCCCTGCCACGATCAAGAATTTCGAATCGCAAGGAATTGATGCGAAGTACGTTGCAATCGCCGAAGGCGCATCTAGCGGCGTCGCTCCCATTTTTGTGGAACCCGGCGGCCAGAACCGCATCATCGTTGTGAAGGGCGCGAACGATTTACTTTCGCCCGAAGATGTGGACGCGGCCGCCCCGCTGCTTCGCAAGGCGGACACCATCGTCATGCAGTTTGAGATTCCTCTGCGCACGGTCTACTACACGGTGCGCTTTGCCAAAGCCAACGGCATTCGCTGTATTGTGAATCCGGCTCCCGCCCAGCAGGTGGATTTTGCGCAAGTCGGAGCCGCTGCGTATTTCATTCCAAATGAAACCGAGGCGGAACTCACAACGCGGATGCCGGTAAAATCGATCGACGATGCAAAGAAGTGTGCGGAGTTTCTGCTACGCAAAGGGATGCAGCGCGTCGTCATCACTCTCGGCGAACGCGGTTCCCTGGTGGCCGGGTCGGATGGCATGGAGCACGTGCCGGCCTTCCAGGTTCAGGCAGTGGATACGACTGGCGCGGGCGACGCGTTCATCGGCAGTTTTGCGGTTTTCCTTGGAGAAGGAATTCCAGAAAAGGAAGCCTTGCGGCGTGCAAATCTCTATGCCGCGCTTTCCACTACGAAAGTAGGGACACAAAAATCGTTTTGCACCCGGGCGGAGTTTGAAAAAGAGTGGCAAGAGCGCAGCGCAAGCCTGTAAACCAGCTTTGTCAAAGTGTTAAGATGGAGTTTTCCAGGTCACTCTGTCTCATTCAGTAGAGATCGCCATGACTTTACACGACAACACGAAGACGGAAGGCGCCGCCAGCGGGGTGCGTCAGACCAAACCGGCCACGATTTCTCCTTCTGAAACGGCCATCGCCAGGTATGCGGGGCGCGACCTTCAATCAAACCGCGGCATTCCGCTGAACTTGGATTGGGTGAATGCCGTTCGCGTGAACACCAGCGCCGTGGAGCGGCGAGCGCAATCCCTGGTGACTCGCCGTACGGTCAAGAAAGAGTGGCAGGCCGCGTGGTTGCTGCGCGCCATCACGTGCATGGACCTTACCACGCTTTCCGGTGACGACACCGACGAACGCGTGCTTCGACTTTGCGCCAAGGCTCGCCAGCCGCTCCAGCAGGAAATCGTGCAAAAGTTAGGCGTCGAGAGCCTGGAAATCAAAGTGGCGGCAGTGTGCGTCTACCACCGATTCGTCGAAACGGCGCGTCGCGGAGTCGAAGGTAGCGGGATTCACGTGGCCGCGGTCTCGACGGGATTCCCTGCCGGGCTTTCTCCGCTTGCCGAACGAGTCGCGGAAATCCGGCGCTCCGTCGAGGCCGGCGCCGATGAAATCGACGTGGTCATCACCCGGGCCCATGTATTCGGTGGAAAGTGGCAGTCGCTCTACGATGAGATTGCCATGTTCAAGAATGCCTGCGGGCCGGCGCATTTAAAGGTAATTCTCGGCACCGGCGATCTGCTGACGCTGCGTAACGTGGCGCGTGCGAGTCTGGTGGCGATGATGGCGGGAGCAGACTTCATCAAGACGTCCACCGGCAAGGAAGCGGTCAATGCGACGCTTCCCGTCAGCCTGGTCATGACGCGCGCGATCCGCGAATACGCCCAAGAAACGGGAATGGCGGTTGGATTCAAACCGGCGGGCGGGATTCGAACGGCGAAGCAGTCGCTCGAATGGCTCGCGTTGATGAAGGAAGAGCTTGGCAATTCCTGGCTGAACGCGGAGTTGTTCCGGTTTGGCGTTAGCAGCATGCTCGCGGATATTGAACGGCAGTTGGAACATTTCGCTACCGGGCGATACTCTGCGGACTACCGGCATCCGATTGCCTAGGCACGCGCCCGCAAAGTCAACGATGAAACGACTGGGAAGAGGCGAATGAGCATCGTCGAAAAATTCATGACCATGGACTACGGCCCCGCGCCGGAAGATCCGCGCGAAGCTCTCGCCTGGCTGGACCGCAGCGGCCGGCGCTTTTCGCATTTCATCAACGGGACATGGCATCCGCCTACGAACGGCGAATATTTCGACACCACGGACCCCTCGACCGGCGAAAAACTTGCGGCCGTCTCCCAAGGATCGGCGGCCGACGTCGATGCCGCAGTGAAAGCGGCTCGCGCTGCGCTTCCTGCCTGGCAGGCACTCACTCCCCACGCTCGCGCGCGCTACCTTTATGCTCTTGCGCGGCAGGTGCAAAAACATTCGCGCTGGCTCGCGGTTCTCGAGACGCTGGATAATGGAAAGCCCATTCGCGAGAGCCGCGACATCGATATCCCGCTCGTTGCGCGGCATTTCTACCATCATGCAGGGTGGGCTCAACTGCTGGAGCAGGAATTTCCGGGCTATACCGCGTCCGGCGTGGTGGGCCAGATCATTCCGTGGAATTTTCCTCTGTTGATGGTGGCCTGGAAGATCGCGCCCGCGCTTGCCACGGGCAATACGGTCGTGTTGAAACCCGCGGAATTTACGTCTCTTACCGCGCTCGCGTTCGCACAAATTTGCCAGGAAGTCGGTCTTCCTGCGGGCGTCGTCAACATCGTCACCGGCGACGGGTCAACCGGCGAAGCGCTCGTGAAACATCCCGAGGTGGACAAAATTGCGTTCACGGGTTCGACCGAAGTGGGACGCGCCATTCGAAAGGCGACGGCGCAGAGCCACAAGAAACTTTCCCTGGAACTCGGCGGCAAATCTCCGTTCATCATTTTTGAAGACGCGGATTTGGACAGCGCGGTGGAAGGCTTGGTTGACGGCATCTGGTTCAATCAGGGACAGGTTTGTTGCGCCGGCTCAAGACTGCTGATGCAGGAAAGCGTGGCCGACACCTTAATCGGCAAAATTCAGAACCGGATGAATACGCTGCGCATCGGCCCGCCGCTCGATAAGGCCATCGACATCGGGGCGATCGTCGCGCGCGTGCAGATGGAGCGCATCCAGCGCCTCGTGGATCAAGGCGTCGCCGAGGGCGCTACCTGCTGGCAGCCGTCTATCCCCATGCCTTCGCGCGGTTTATATTTTTTGCCGACGCTGCTCAGCAACGTTCACCCGGCGTCCGTTGTTGCGCAGCAGGAGATTTTTGGCCCGGTGCTGGCCGCGATGACATTTCGAACGCCGCGGGAAGCGGTCGAACTCGCCAACAATACGGTTTATGGCTTGGCGGCGAGCGTCTGGAGCGAGAGCATCAACGTTTCGCTGCACATCGCAGCACAACTCAAAGCGGGCGTGGTCTGGGTGAACGGCACAAATCTTTTCGATGCCGCCTGCGGATTCGGCGGGTATCGGGAGAGCGGATTTGGACGCGAGGGTGGCCGTGAAGGATTGATCGAATACCTTGAGCCCATTTGGTTTAAAGAAGCGCCGCCCGTTCGAGCGATCCCACTTGCGATCGATCAGCCTCCCGAGCGACATTCGAATGTTTCTGCGCCTCCGATCGATCGCACCGTGAAACTTTACATCGGCGGCAAGCAGGCGCGACCGGATTCAGGATACAGCATGGAAGTACGCGCGGCGGACGGCCGCTTGCTAGGCGAGGCGCCTCTTGGCAATCGCAAGGACATCCGCAACGCCGTCGAAGCGGCGCGCAAGGCGGAGGGATGGGGCAAGGCAACCGCGCACAATCGCGCGCAGGTGCTCTTTTATATCGCGGAAAACTTGTCGCAGCGCCGCGACGAAATTTCCGGCCGATTGTCCGATATCGTCGGAAGGAAACAAGCGGAACAGGAAGTCAGCCTCGGCATCGAACGCATTTTTTCTTACGCCGCGTGGGCCGACAAGTTCGATGGCGCGATTCACAATCCACCGTTCAGGAATGTCGCATTAGCGATGAAAGAACCCATTGGCACGGTGGGTGTTGTTTGCCCCGTGGACACGCCGTTGCTCGGATTCCTCTCATTGGTCATGCCCGCAATCTCCCTGGGCAACACGGTCGTTGCCATTCCCTCGGAGAAATATCCGCTCATCGCGGGAGACCTTTATCAAGTGTTTGAGACGAGCGATTTGCCGGGAGGGGTGGTGAACATCGTCACCGGCCGCATGCAGGAATTGACGAAAACGCTTGCCGAGCACGATGACGTGGATGCCGTCTGGTGCTTTGCCGATGAAGCCAGCGCCGCAGCGGTGAAGGCCTTGTCCGTGGGAAATCTGAAGCAGACGTTTACGAACGAAGGCCGCGCCATCGACTGGTTCGATACCAAACAGGGAGAAGGCCGCTGGTTCCTCGAGCATGCCGTTCAGGTGAAAAACATCTGGGTTCCCTACGGCGAGTAACCTTGCGCGTGCCCTGTTTTCTCAGGCGGGGAGCCGTTTCACGATTGAAGCTATCCAGTCTCGAATCATCGGGAAGCGAAATCCGTTTTTCTCCATCGCCTCGGTAATTAACTTGTGGCCTTCGAAGGGCTCTACGTCCAAGAAATAGCCGTTGGCTCGGAGCATGGCGTCTGTCATAACAAAGCTGACACGCTTATTCCCGTCAATAAAGGCGTGATTATTTGCTAGGGATTCCATCAGCGCAGATGTTTCCTCGATAAGATTGCTGTAGTAGCCATTTTGTGGGCGGAGAACGGCCGACTCCAGCAGTCCCGTATCACGAATACCGTGGAGTCCGCCGAATTCTTCGATTAGCAAGCGGTGAGCTTCGCTGGTTTCAGCTACAGTCGGGTAAACCCGTGGTGGCATCTACTCAGCCAAAAGCTGAAGCAACTTTCGGTTCTTATCCACGGACCGGCGCACATGCGCCATAATCTCGGGACGCACGACACTCTGCATTGGAGCAACAAACCGAATGTAGTGTTCTGCTGCTTGTTCCAAAACATAGGTCGTGGTCTGGCCGTTGTCCTTCGCCAGTTTGGCCAGGTCATCATAGAGAGTGGCCCGCATGTTGAGCCCAACCTGCTTTCTTGCTTCCTTTGCCATAGTCGAGTCTCCTCACAACTTGGATTAATTATATCTGAGAATCCTCTCGTGTCAAGATGTATCTAGACGCATCAAGGTTGGCCAAGACCTTCTCTCTAGACCTGCCTTTGTTGGAAAAGAGAGGACGTGCCTCTTGTTGAAAAACTCTTGCTAGCCAGTGAGAACTCCCAGACACTTAAGCACGACAAACTGCACCCTTGATTTTCCTCGGTTCACTTTGGATTGTTGCACCCGGAGGGTCTGACCGACTAGAAAATCATCTACAGTGCTGTAGACGAAAAACCAGAATTCACGTGTAAGTGCTTGAAAGAATTGGTCGGGGCGAATGGATTTGAACCATCGACCTCCTGATCCCGAACCGGAGAGTCAAAAAATCTAAAGCCTTGTGGATGTCGCACTTACAAGCGTCGAGTTGTTGTACCAATGCAGGACTCGGAGAGCGCGCAGTGTGTTCCAGCGGCTTGCCCCGCCGACATCAGTCTCCATCTCTAATGGAATGTGTTCAGGATGACGAAGGTTCAGCGGCCAGCGCCCGTTCTGGTGGCGGCGCTCCATCACGGTTTTGATGGCGTCACGGACGCGGCTGTCGGGCTTAATTCCTGCATTTCGCAGATAATCGAGTCCGCGCAGCACGTCGTAGTGCCAAAACGTCGGGAACGAGAAGCGCAGCCAGCGTTTGTCGATGACTTTGCCAGTTCGAAGCGAGCGGAACATGCGGCGCTCGAGCATATAGTTTTCGGCCCGCTTGCGGGCCTTCGTGACGGCCGCCGATTTGCGCCCTGCCCGCTCGTATTCGAGGAGTCCTTCGAGCACGCAGATGGCGAAGAGCGCCGGCTGGGGGGGCGTTTCGGCGACAAGAAGGGCCATGCTTCGCAGTTCCAGCCGCCATCTTCGAGCTGCTCGCCCAGGAATTTATTGGCCAGTGCGTCGTTCGGCTCCTTGAAATACGCACCGATGCCGAGGATTCTGCCGTTGATGCAGGGCTCCGTTTCGCCGTGAAGGTAAGGCTGGTTGTTGAGCTGCTTAAACACCAGCCGCTTGTCGACGCGGTCGATCATTCGGCGAGCCTCCTTGCTGGCGGGGTCGAGACCGAGGTCCTTCAAGACGACGAGACTGTAGAGGGTAATAAGGTCCCACTTCGGCCCGCCGCCCCAGTGGCCGGCAAGAGATTGGCGGGCTAGAAGTTGGGCTCCCCAGCCTTCGGTTGAGACGCGCGACCGCTCGGCTGCAGTCGCGTCGGGGGCTTCACCGATGAGGTCCCTCATGACCTGCCAACGGATGGCCGGGTCAGAATCGAGGAGCCATTTGATGTGCGCGGGCCGGGGTGCGTAATCGTGTCGGCGCATTGGTCTTTTATAGCACGGGGTGTGCAAGTTTTGACTCGTGCGCCGAGCGGCGTTCACCTTGGCTCCTGTTGCAAAAGTCGGGGCACTGGCAAGACGCTGATCTCGCTCGGCGCTGCCCACGTGCACAGTGACCGAAGCCGTTCACCACCCTCGCCATGATCCCGCTTCTGCCGATCCGTTCGCGTCACGCGCTCGCGTCGCGTGCCGCTTCTTTCAACGCCATCATCGCCCTGAGGTACTTCACTGTCAGGCAACGACAGTCGCCGTCCGGCTACGAGACTCTGATTCAAATTTCGAATCCAACCGGAATAAAAACGGGCACGATGTTCCTACTGTTCTTCAACACTCGCGTCGTGGCAATCGCTTCCCTAGAAGTCAAATGGGGGGCTGCTGGTTCCGGGAGCGACACCGCCTCCATCAGCGTTACCGAAGAAGTTCCCATGGGCAAGCCTTTGACGATCCGAGCAGGAGGGTCTCTGCAACCCGCACAAGTCAAGTGTGTGGACCGGTTCGATCCCAAGCCCTAGATCGCAAATTTGCTGGAATGACGCTCTCACAACTTGACTATTCAAATTGTTTCGTTTGGTAGGATGCATGGGATT
>WNFC01002609.1_pt1 | contig 22128 bp, 18 predicted proteins | sample 5400541 | NCBI WGS metagenome assembly WNFC01 (sample SAMN13153342, study PRJNA577476) | soil metagenome | isolation source: 120 cm saprolite under Douglas fir tree site 2 hole 2 replicate 1 | place: USA:California | collected 2015-04-18
ACCACGCTCAAAGAGCTTTTGGCCGACCGAGGGCGCGGTAGTCTGGACGAGCGGCAATTCGATCTTCTGCGCAAACCTGGCCGCGAAGGCGGTCGGGATGACGTTCGCGTTTTCCTTGCCGGCGAGACAAAATGGCGAAAATTAACCTATGTTCCCCCACTCGCGCCTTTTTTGCGGGATGAGGAATCGCTTTCAGGCGAGAGTCGGATCGGGGGAGAGGAGGGGCGTTCCCCCGGCGGTTCCCCGTTTAATGGAAAATCGCGCCGCACTCAAACGAATAATAGCCGATGAGGCCGGCGAGATCGACCGCGCCCTCTTCGCCGAAGCGTTTCTCGACGCGCGCCAGGGTCGCATCGTCGACCCGGTGGTCGTCATAGTAATCGCGGCAGAAATCATAGACGAGCTGGTCGTCGGGATCATCGAAACGCGGGGTGCGGCGCTCGGCGATCGCGTCGATCGCGTCTTGCTTGAGGCCGGCCTGCAGCGCGAGCCGCACATGCGCGGCCCATTCGAACTGCGCAGTCCAATAGCGCGCCGTCATCAGGATCGCGATCTCGGTCTGCTTTGGCGTAAAGCCGGTGCCGAACCGGACATGCGCGCCGAGCTTGTGGGCGTGGTCGGCGAGGCCCGGGCTCTTCAGCCAGACATGGACCGGCGGCGGCACCGAGCCGCGCGGGCCCGATTTGCACTCGTTCCACACTCGGCGCTGCGCATCGTCGAGCTTGGTTTCGTCCACTTGCTGGTAGCGCGGCATATCTTCTCTCCCGGGTTGGCATGGGCTGGCGCGCGATCATACTGTTGCGCCGGCATCTCTAGGAGGCGGAATATGGAGCGGCGCAGGCTTGGGGCACTGGAGGTATCGGCGATCGGGCTCGGCTGCGCGACGATGACGCCGTTCTATGGCGAGCCCGATCCGCAATCGGGGATCGCGACGATCCGGCGGGCGAAGGAGCTCGGCATCGATTTTCTCGATACGGCGGACGGCTACGGACGCGGAGGTAACGAAGAGTTGATCGCGCAGGCTGTGGCCGGCCATCGCGACGACTATGTCATCGCCAGCAAGTTCGGCAATGTGGGGCTCCTTGGCGACCCACGCTTCGCGGATGGACGTCCGGAATATGTTCGCGAGGCTTGCGAGAAGAGCCTGAAGCGGCTGGCGACCGACTTGATCGACCTCTACTACATTCACCGGGTCGATCCGACCGTCCCGATCGAGGATACGGTCGGTGCGATGAGCGATCTGGTGCGCGCGGGCAAGGTGCGCCATCTCGGGATCTGCGAAGCCGGCGCGGCGACGATAAGGCGGGCGCATGCGACCCATAAGATGAGCGCGGTGCAGATCGAATATTCGCTGTGGACGCGCGATGTCGAGGCCGAGGTTTTGCCGCTCTGCGAGGAACTCGGCATCGGGTTTGTCGCCTACAGCCCCTTGGGGCGCGGGTTCCTCACCGGCACTGTGACCAGCCTCGACGCACTGGGCGCGGGCGACGCGCGCCGCAACATGCCGCGCTTTCAGGGCGACAACCTGCGGCACAATCTGGGCCTGGTGGAGGAACTGAAGGCGCATGCCGCCGCCGAACGCTGCACGCCGGCGCAGCTCGCTTTGGCCTGGGCCTTGTCGCGCCGCCCGTTCGTCGTGCCGATCGCCGGCACGAGCCATCGGCGCTGGCTCGAGGAAAACGCCGCCGCCGCAGCCTTCGCCATCTCCGCCGACACGCAGGACGCGCTCGATCACGTGTTCGCACCGGGCGCCGCGAGCGGCACGCGCTATCCGGCCAACCACCTCGCGCGCCTCCTGATCTGAGGAAGGCTCGTCATTGCGAGGAGCGTCGCGACGAAGCAATCTCGACGGGTCGTGCACCTTGGCGCGAGATTGCTTCGCTTCGCTCGCAATGACAGCCTTCTTCCTGTCATTGCGAGGAGCGTCGCGACGAAGCAATCTCGATGGATCGTGCACCTTGGCGCGAGATTGCTTCGCTTCGCTCGCAATGACAGCCTTCTTCCTGTCATTGCGAGGAGCGGAGCGACGAAGCAATCTCGATGGATTATGCGCAGTCGGCGCGAGATTGCTTCGCTTCGCTCGCAATGACAGTGTGGCGACAACTGGAGTACGCCCATGGAATTCGGCATGTTTCACGAGTTTCCGTCGATGCCGGGACGCGGCGAGACGGAGATGTTCGACGAGGCGATGGCGCAGGTCGACGCCGCCGAGCGCTGGGGCCTCGATGTGATGTGGCTGGCCGAGATCCACTTCGCGCCGGAGCGCACCTACCTCTCCTCGCCGCTCGCCATCGCCAGCGCGATCGCGGCGCGCACCAAGCGCATGAAGATCGGCATCGCCGTCCAGGTCTTGCCGCTGTGCCATCCGTTGCGGCTCGCCGAGGAGGCCGCCACGGTCGACCAGATCAGCCAGGGGCGGCTGATTTTCGGGGTCGGGCGCAGCGGCGTCGTCGGCACCTACGATGCCTACCAGGTGCCCTATGACGAAAGCCGCGAGCGCTTCGCCGAAATATTCGAGATCGTCAAGCGGGCGTGGAGCGAGAAGCGGTTTTCGTATCAGGGCAAGTTTCACAGCTTCGACAATGTCGCCTGTGTGCCGCACCCCTACCGCAACAAGCTGCCGCCGATCCGCATCGCCGCCAGCACCCCCGACACCTTCCCGGCGATCGGCGGGCAGGGCTATCCGGTCTTCGCCAGCGTGCGCCATGTCGCCTGGCCCGACCTCGCGCCGCAGATCCGCAGCTATTACGACGCCTACAAGGCGGCCGGGCATCCCGGCAAGGGGACGGCCTTTGTCTCGGCGCCGATCTACCTCGCCGAGACCGAGGAGCGGGCACGGGCCGAGGCCGAGGAAAGCGTCACCCATTTTTACCGGCTGCAATACGAGCTGATCGCCGATTCGGCGCGGCGCTCCGGCCGGCAGGCCTTCATCGATCGTGCCGAACGGCTGCGCACGCTGACCTATGCCGATGTGCTGCGCGGCAATGTGCTGGTCGGCACGCCGCAATCGGTTGGCGAGAAGCTGCGCCGGCTGCAGGAGGAGATCGGCTTCGACGGGATCCTCGCCGAACTCAATTGCGGCGGCCTCATTCCGCATGAGCGGGTACTGAACGCGCTCCGGCTGTTGTGCCAGGAGGTGATGCCGCAATTTCGCTGATCCGCTAAGGCGACAGGCGAAACGGCGCGCGATGCCCCCCTCGCCGGTGGTCGAGTGGCTCGCGCAGCATCGGCCCGAGGCGGGGCTGACCGTGCGCATGAGCGCGGCCGGATTGCTTGCGTTCGGCGTCGCCGACCTGTTTGGGCTGACGCAAATCTATTGGGCCGTGCTGACCGCGGTCCTGGTCACTCAGGCGAGCATCGGCGGCTCGCTGAAGGCGATGGTCGATCGCTTGATCGGCACGATCGGCGGGGCCGTATGGGGTGTCGCAGTCACCTTGACGCTGCCGCATCAGAGCATGCTTTCGACCGGACTCGCCCTCGCGGTGGCGCTGGTGCCGTTGGCGGCGGTCGTGGCCGTCCGACCGGGCTATCGCATCGCGCCGGTGACCGCGGCGATCGTCCTGCTCGCCAATTCCAGCCCGGCTGGCGTCGTCGAAGCGGCGCTCGAACGGGTGTTGGAGATCGGGCTCGGCAGCGCCGTCGCGCTCGGGGTGGCGTTGATCGTGGTGCCGGCCCGCGCGCACGACCTGCTTTGCGCGGCGGGTCGCGACGCCCTGGCGCTGATGGCCGACCAGGTCGAATTGCTGCTCGGCGGTTGGGCGGGGCCGCCTGACCTCGCTGCCGTGCAGGGATTGCACGACCGCATCCGCGCGGCGGTCGAGCGAGCCGCCGCCGCCGCCGACGAAGTCGAGCGCGAGCGGCGAAGCTACATCACCGACGCGCCCGACCCCGACCCGCTGGTGCGCACGCTGCGCCGGCTGAGCCACGATCTGGTCATCATCTCCCGCGCGTTGACCGCGCCGTCGCCGGAACCCGTCGTCACCCGACTGGCTCCGCCCGTTGCCGCCATCGCCGCCGCGCTCTCGGCCGCGTTTGCCCGGATCGGCGCCGCGCTGGCGGGCCGGTCGGCCCCGCCGGACCTGGCCGCGGTTGCCCAGGCGCTGGCCTCGTTCGAAGCGGAGCTGGCCGCCTTGCGCCGCGATGGCGTAACCCGCGCCCTGGCGGAGGAGGCGGTCCAGCGGCTCTTTGGACTGGCCTTCGGGCTCGAGCAGATCGGCCGCAACCTCGACGAGTTGGCCGGCCGTACCCGAGAACTGGCGGAGCGGCGTTAGCGGCTACGGTCGAGCGTTCGCCGTGCTCGCAATGACAACGCTGCGTGGAGTAAAATCTCGGCTAATATCGGGGAGGAGGAGAGCCATGGCGAGGTCCCGCAACATTTCGCCCGGCGTGAAATTCGCCGCGGCGCTGGTCGCCGTGGCCGGGTTTGCGGTCCCGGCGTCCGCCGCGGAGCCGATCAAGATCGGCTTTGGCATGGCGTTGACCGGCGGGCTTGCCGCCAACGGCAAGGCGGCGCTGCTGGCGATGCAGATCTGGGAGGAGGAGACCAACGCCAAGGGCGGGCTCCTCGGCCGGCCGGTTCAGCTGATCTACTATGACGACCAGAGCAACCCGTCGACCGTGCCGGGAATGTTCACCAAGCTGCTCGATGTGGACAAGTTGATCTGGTGGTCGGCGATTACGGCACCAATCTGCTGGCGCCGGCCATGCCGGTCGTGATCCAGCACAAGATGACGTTCCTCGGGCTGTTCGGCCTCGACGTCAACCACGAGTTCCAATACCCGAAATACTTCTCGATGGTGCCGACCGGCGGCCCCGACCCGGCCGAGAGCTTCTCGCAGGGTTTTTTCGCGATCGCCGAGGCGCAGAACCCCAAGCCCAAGACGATTGCGATCGTCGCCGCCGACGCCGAGTTCTCGCGCAACGCCGCGGACGGCGCGCGCGCCCAGGCGAAGAAGGCCGGGATCGACATTCTTTACGACAAGACCTATCCGCCGAACACGACCGACTACACGCCGATCGTCCGGTCGATCGACGCGACCAACCCGGATCTCGTGTTCAGCGCCTCCTATCCGCCCGACGCGGTCGGCATGGTGCGCGCGGCCAACGAGGTCGGCATCAAGGCCAAGATGTTCGGCGGCGGTCTCGTCGGATTGCAATTCACCTCGATCAAGACCCAGCTGGGGCCGCAGCTCAACGGCATCGTCAACTACGATTTCTGGGAGCCGGCGCCGACGCTCAAATCCGCCGAGGTCAGCGAGTTCCTGAAGAAGTACCAGGCCAAGGCGGCAAGCGCCGGGGTCGACCCGCTCGGCTATTACCTGCCGCCCTTCGCCTACGCCAATCTGCAGGTGCTGGCCGCCGCGGTCGAAAGCACCAAGAGCCTCGACCAGGACAAGATCGCCGACTTCCTGCGCAGCAACACGATCAAGACCATTGTCGGCGACATCAAGTGGGGGCCGAACGGCGAATGGGCCGAGGCTCGGGTACTGGCGGTGCAGTTCCACGACGTCAAGGGCGGTGACCTCGAACAGTTCAGGGACGACAGCAAGCAGACGATCCTGTGGCCGGCGAAATACGCCACCGGCAAGGTCGTCTACCCCTACGCCGACGCGAAAAAATAACGTGGAGCGGGGCCGCAAATACCATTGTCATTCCGGGACGGCGCGAAGCGCCGGGCCCGGAACCCATAAACACGACCGTGGACGGGCTGGCATGAGCGCCGGTGCACCCCACGATCCGATTGGTGTTTATGGGTTCCGGGCTCCGGCTTCGCCGGCCCCGGAATGACAAGAAATTGAAAGGGAAGAGCAATGGAATTCGGGATGTTTCACCAGTTTCCGGTGGTGCCGGGCGGCAGCGAGACCGACGCTTTCGGACAGGCCTTCGAGCAGGTCGACGCCGCCGAACGCCATGGCCTCGACGCGATGTGGCTCGCCGAGTTGCACGTCGATCCGGCGCGCTCGGTGCTGGCGGCGCCGATGACGATCGCCAGCGCGATCGCCGCGCGCACCGAGCGGATCAAGATCGGCATCGCGGTGCAGGTATTGCCGTTGTGCCATCCGCTGCGCATCGCCGAGGAGGCCGCGACGGTCGACCAGATCAGCCGGGGCCGGCTGATCTTCGGGGTCGGGCGCAGCGGGTTGCCGCGGACCTACGAGGCCTACGGAATTCCCTATGCGGAGAGCAAGGACCGCTTTGCCGAGACGCTGCACGTCATCGAGCAGGCGTGGTCGCAGCCGCGGTTTTCCCATGAAGGCAAGTATCATAGCTTCGACAATGTCGCGGTGACGCCGAAGCCCTACCAGAAGCCGCTGCCGCCGATTCGCGTCGCGGCCAGCAGCGCCGACACCTTTCCGGCGATCGGCAAGCTCGGCTATCCGATTTTCGTCATGCCGCGCGGCACCTTCTCCGACATGCTGCCGGCGATCGAGAGCTACCGCGAGGCCTATCGCGCGGCCGGGCATCCCGGGCGTGGCCAGGTCTATATGCGGGTGCCGCTCTATGTCGGCGAGACCGCCGAGCGGGCGCGCGATGAGCCCGAGCCGAGCATCATGAGGTTCTTCCGCGAGCAGGCGGCGCGGCTGCGAGCCTCGGCGAACCGCCCGGGCACCTCGGCCAGCGACGGCCGGACCGAGCGCGCCGCGATGCTCGACACCCTGACCTACGAGGATGCGATCCGCGGCAAGATCATCATCGGCACGCCCGAGCGGGTGGCCGAGCAATTGCACGCGCTGCGCGACGAGCTTGGCCTCGACGGGATCCTCGCCGAGCTCAACACAGGCGGCCAGATCCCGCATGATTGCGTGATGAACGCCCTGCGCCTCTTGTGCAGCGAGGTCATGCCGCGATTTCATTAGCGCATTGATCCACCCGTCACCCCCGCGGAAGCGGGGGTCCAGGGACAGCGCCGCAGCGGTCGCCCTGGATTCCCGCTTTCGCGGGAATGACGGCCCAATCCGGTTGAATACCCTCTAGAACAGGCGTTTGCGGAGCGCTCCGCGTTCGCTACAATAATTTGCGATTGTCGTCGGCAGGAGGCTTGCGATGGCTACTCGGGCGCCGTTCTTGAAAACACGGTACAGCGGTTACCTGCATCGGCAAGTCCCGCAGGAGGACACCGAACTCACCCATGTCGGCCCGGATAGCCCGTGCGGCGAATACATGCGCCGCTTCTGGAACCCGATCTGCTTCTCCGACGAGCTGAAGGACCTGCCGCAGCGCGTCAGGATCCTCGGCGAAGACCTCGTCGTGTTCCGCGACGGGAACGGCGCGGTCGGCCTCCTGGAGCTGCATTGCCCGCATCGCGGCACGTCGCTGGAGTTCGGGCTGGTCGGGAAGGAGGGGATCCGCTGCTGCTATCACGGGTGGCTGTTCGGCGTCGATGGGGCGATCCTGGAGACCCCGGGCGAGCCGGCCGACAGCACGCTGAAGGACCGCCTCTTTCACGGCGCTTATCCGGTCCAGGAGGCGCACGGGCTCGTCTTCGCCTATATGGGCCCGCCCGCCGAGCAGCCGGCGTTTCCGGTCTACGACAGCCTGATCCGGCCCGGCTACCGCGTCATCCCGGGGCGGAAGTATTTCTATCCGTGCAACTGGATGCAGATCCAAGACAACACGATGGACCCTACCCACACCGCGTTCCTCCACACGATCGTCAGCGGTGCGATGTTCACCGAGGAATTCGGCGTATTGCCGGAGCTCGACTACCTCGAAACCCCGATCGGCATGATTTACGTCGCGACGCGGCGGGTCGGCGACAATGTCTGGGCGCGGATGGTCGAGACCGTTCTCCCCAATTTGCAGCAGGTCGCGCCGATCTGGGAGAATGGCCGGCAGGAGCGCGCGTTCAGCGGGCCGATGATGAGCCGTTGGCTGGTGCCGATGGACGACACCAACACGATGTTCATCGAATTGCGCCATGTCAGCGAGACCGACGGCGAGACGCCGGGCTGGTGGGCCGATCGCGGGCAGATGCTGCCCGGGCAGATCGCCGCCGATTCGTATGAGGAAGGCCAACGGCGTCCCGGCGACTTCGAGGCCCAGGTATCGCAGCGGCCGATCGCGCTGCACGCCCTCGAACATCTCAGCGAGACCGATCGCGGTGTCAGCATGTTCCGCCGGCTGATGCGGCGCGGCATCCGCGCCGTTCGCGACGGAAATGATCCCGCCGGTGTGTCCCGTGAGGCCGGCGCCGTGATCTCGACCTTTTGCAACAACACCGTCATGCACATGCCGCCGGCGGCGACCGAGGCGATGGACAAGAAAATGATGCGCGCCGCCGGGATGCGGCTCGCCAAGAACTATCTCAGCGCCCCGCCGCTGATGATGGCCGCCGAGTAGAACGGAAGCGTCGGGGTATGCGGTTCGGATTGTTCGGCGGCGCCTGCACCGAAATCGGCGAGCAGGCGAGCGATAGCCGGATCTATACCGATTACGTCGACTATATCTGCGAAGCCGAGGCGCTCGGGTTTCACAGCGTGTTCCTGGTGGAGCACCATTTCACCGGGTTTGGCCAGATCTCGGCGACGCTGAATTTCCTCACATATCTGGCCGCCAAGACGACGACATTGCGGCTCGGCACGGCTGTTCTGGTATTGCCTTGGCACAACCCGGCGCTGCTGGCCGAGCAGGCCGCGACGCTCGACCTCCTATCCAACGGCCGCTTCGATTTCGGCATCGGCAAGGGCTATCGCTGGGGCGAGTTTCACGGCTTTTGCATGGCGATGGCTGAGGCCGAGGAGCGCTATCAGGAGACCGTCGCTTTTCTGAAGAAGGCGTGGACGAGCCCGGGCCGTTTTTCGCATCACGGGAAGTACTGGCATTACGACGATTTGGTGATCGAGCCGGCGCCGGTGCAAAAGCCGCACCCGCCCTTATGGGTCGGTGCGCAGAGCCCCAATTCGATCCGCTATGCCGCCGAGAACGGCTTCAACCTTCTGCTCGGGCAGGCCGGCAGCCCGGATGTGGTCGCCGAGGCCATCGGGGTCTACCGCCGGGCGGTCGAGGCGCAGGGGCGGGTCTTCGACCCGATGAATGTCGGGCTGACCCGCGCCTTGCACATCGCGATGAATGCCGAGGAGCGCGCGGCGGCGCATGAACTGCGCGCCACATTCATGCGCAACGTCCAGGTTCTCTCGCTGTCGCCGACCGGCGAGTCGCCGACCTTGGGCCGGCCGCGCCGCTTTCTCACGCGCGAGGAAATGCACAAGGCGACCGAGAGCGACGCGCTGCTCGGCCCGCCCGATGAGATCATCGCTCGCCTCAAGCGGCTGGAGGCCGGCGGGGTCCGGTACGTGATGGTGATCGATGTCGGCGGCTCGTTCGACCATCTGCGCACCTTCGCGCGCGAGGTAATGCCGGAATTCTCAGAGCAGTAGGCGCGCTGCTGGAGCGTGGCCGTCCCGGCCGCGTGCGGGCCGGAGGCCCGCGGTCCATCGGGTTCGGGTACTCGTTGATGAGGCCGTTCACTGAGTTCCCCGCAGCGCTGTCCAGCCAGATCCGCTTCGTGCTGAGCGATGTCGACGACACGTTGACGGACGGGCCGCGTCTGCCGGCCGCCGCCTATACGGCAATCGAGCGGCTACAGACTGCCGGGATCACGGTCATCCCGGTGACCGCCGCGCCGGCCGGCTGGTGCGATCTGATGGCGCGGATGTGGCCGGTCGGCGCGGTGATCGGCGAGAATGGCGGCCTCTGCTTCCGCCACGACCGGGCGAGCGGCGTCGTCGAGCGCCATTACTGGGCGGATCCGGCAGAACGTGAGGCGGCGGGCGCGCGCCTTTTCGCGCTCGCTGCGGACATCGCCGCCGCGCTGCCGGGCTGCGAGATCGCGCACGACCAGCGCTATCGCGAAACCACGCTCGCCTTCCGCAACCGCGACACGGCGCTGTCGGAGCTGATCCTGGCGCGGCTGCGCGAGGCCGGCGCGCGCTCGACCCTAAACTCGATCTGGGTGCTCGGCTGGTTCGGCGATTTCGACAAGCTGGCGATGGCCCGGCGCATCATGGCCGGGCTGTTCGCGACCGACATCGATCGCGATGCCGAAAGCTGCCTCTATGTCGGCGACTCGCTGAACGATGCACCGATGTTCGGCTTCTTCCCCCACTCAGTCGGGGTCTCGACCGTGCGCCGATATGCCGACCGGCTGCCGTCGCTGCCGCGCTGGATCACACGAGGGGCGGGCGGCGCCGGCTTTGTCGAGGTCGCCGAGGCGCTGCTCGCCGGCCGCGGCGCCGAGACGTGAGATGGACCGCGGGCCTCCGGCCCGCGCGCGGCCGGGACGGCCGCGCTCCCAAATAGCCGGCGCCGGGTTCTGCCTACGTGCGGCGCGGCGCGCCGGCCTTTTCCACGAGCTGTTCCAGGATCTCGTAGGGCTGCGCGCCGACGACGCCATAGCGCGCGGCGACAAAGGTCGGGACCCCGGTCACCCCGTATGCATGCGATTTCGCCCAATCGGCGTCGATCGCATCCTTGAACCGGCGCTCCGCCAGGACAGCGCGCGCCTCATCCGCCGGGAGCCGGACGGATTGGGCGATCTCGACGAGGATATCGGGGTCCCCGATGTTGCGGGCCTCGACGAAATAGGCCTTGTAGAGCGCATCGTGGATCGCCCAGCCGCCGGGTTGGGTGTCGGCCCATTTGCCGAGCTCCTGGGCGAGCCGGCTGTTGTAGGTGTGGGTGCGCCTTCCGTAGGGGAGGCCCTCGGCGTCCATCAACCCCTTCATGCGCTGATACATCGCCTCGGGGTCGACATTGCGCCCGGCATACAGCTCCGCCATCGAGCGCCCCTCGACGGGCGTCTCCGGGTGCAGCGGAAAATGCACCAATTCCGTCTCGATTTCGAATGCCGCCTTGAGTTTTTCAACACGCCCGGTGCTGAGGTAACACCAAGGTCACACGTAGTCGGTGAAGATCTCCAAGGTGACCGGCGCCGTCATCCGCTGCCCTCCTCGCCTGAGATATGTTGCCGCTATTGTAGAGGCGGCTGATCCGGCAATGCAAACGCCGCGCTCGGTCGGCGGATCCAGATCCGCACCGGGCCGCTGCGTCCGCGCAGCGCCTGCTCGCCCTGGTCTTCCAGTGCGCCGAGCAGTTCGGCGGCGCCGTTTGCCGGCGCCGCCGCGATTGCGCTGACCAGCGCATCGCCGACCACCAGCGGCGTCCCCAGGCTGCGGGTCAGCCCCTGGAGGCGGCTCGCGGTGTTGACCGTATCGCCGATCACGGTGAACGACAGGCTGTGCTCGCTGCCGACGTCGCCGAGCACCGCCGGGCCGTAATTGAGCCCGATGCCGATCGCGAGCGGCTGCTCGCCCCGTTGCCGGCGCTCGATGTTCCACCCGGCGAGGGCGACGATCATCAAGTCGGCGCATTTGAGCGCGTTGGCGGCATCCTCGGGGGTGGGATCAGGCAGGCCGAACACCGCGAAAATCGCGTCGCCGATATATTTCTCGACGGTGCCGCCGCAAGCGAAGATTTGCGCCGTCATCCGCTCGTGGAACTGGCGCAGCATTGTCACGACGGCCTCGGGCCCGAGATCCTCGGACATGCGGGTGAAGCCGACGATGTCGACGAACAGCACCGCGACGGTCTGGCGCCGCACCGCGCCCAGCGGCTCGTCGCGATCGGCCAGGAGCGCGACCAGGTTCGGCGAGAAATAGCGCGACAGATTGCTGCGGGCGCGCTCGGCGGCGGCGCGCTGGCGGTCGAGCTCGCGCAGCTTGTCGATGTCCTCGAGGGTCTTTCGAATCGTGATTTCGAGGTCGTTGAGGTCGACCGGTTTGGTGACGAAATCGAAGGCGCCGCGGTTCATCGCGGTGCGCAAATTGGTCATGTCGCCATAGGCCGAGACGATGATCGCGCGCACATCGGATTGCCGCTCGCGCAACTCGGCGAGGAGCGTCAGCCCGTCCATCACCGGCATGTTGATGTCGAGCAGCATGAGCCCGATATCGGGCTCCTCGGCCAGCACCGCGAGCGCCTCCTCGCCGTGATGGGCGAAGCGGAAGGCGAATTCCTCGGCGCGGATCTGGCGGCGGAAGCGCTGCCGGATCAGCGTTTCGAAATCGACTTCGTCGTCGACCGCGAGGATCTTGGCTGGGCTCATGGGCTTTTATTCACAATGAGACAGTGCGACGGTGAGAAAAAGAAAAACCCTTCACCGCAAAGGACGCAAAGGACGCGCAAAGGTCGCTGAGGTGAATTCTTGTGGCGCGAAGCGCCCAATAAATTTCCGGCTCGCGCGCACGCCGGAGGCTCATTGGCGCTGCGCGCTGTAGAATCGCCTTCGCGTCCTTTGCGCATCCTTGGCGTCCTCTGCGGTAAGGAGTCAATTTTCTTCTCACCGCCTCACCGCCTCATTGTTGAATTCATGACTCCGGGCCGGATGGCAGCTGGCGCAGCTGGGCTTTGAGAAGGTCGAAATCCACGGGCTTGGTGATGAATTCGGCCGCGCCATATTCGTCGGCCATCCGGCGCCGCTCGTCGTCGCCGTAAGCCGTCACCATCATCACCGGCATATCGGGCCACCGGGTCTTGATTTCGCGTAAGAGCGCGAGGCCGTCCATCCCCGGCATGTTGATGTCGGACAGGATGACGATCAGCTGCGGCTCGATCTCATTTCCAAGTTTTTCGAGCGCCTCCTCGCCGGAGAACGCGAAATGGAGGACGTAGGTGCCTTGCCTTGCCTCGCGCCGAAAGCGCTGGCGGAACAAATCTGCGACATCGGTCTCGTCGTCGACAACCAGAATACTGACGCTCATGATTCCCCGCTTGCCGCTGCGCTGTTCGATCTTGCGTTGCGAGCCGGCGCGCCGCCCGGCCCGCTACGCGGCAATCGCACCGTGAACTCGGTAAATTCGCCGACCCGGCTGTCGACGGTGATCGTCCCGCCATGCTGCTGGGTCACGATGTCGTAGCTGATCGACAGGCCGAGACCGGTGCCCTCGCCGGTCGGTTTTGTCGTAAAGAACGGGGTGAACAGCTTGTCGCGGAGCTCCGGCGGGATCCCTGTCCCGTTGTCGCGCACCTTGATCTCAACCTCGCCGCCCAGATCGCGGGTCGAGACCTTCAAGACCGGCCGGTAGGCCGGGTCGCTGGTCTCTTGGCTGCGCCGGTTGGCGGCGTAGAAGCCATTGCCGAACAGGTTCAGCAGCACCCGGGTGATCTCCTGCGGCACCATTTCAATGGGCGCGATGTTGTCGGCGAAATCCTTGTCCTGGGTGATGTTGAAGCTCTGATCCTGGGCGCGGGCACCGTGATAGGCAAGGTTCAACGCCTCCTCGACGAGGGCGTTGATGTCCGCGCTTTGCCGATCGGCGCTGCCGCCGCGCGAATGGAGCAGCATGCTTTTGACGATGCTGTCGGCCCGGCGGCCGTGCTCGGCGATCTTTTCGAGGTTGCCGGTCAGCATCTCCATTGTCTCGTCGACCTCGGCGCGCTCGTCGTTGCCGAGCGTCGCCACCGCCGGAGCCGTCGCTGTCTTGACCTCGTCGAGCAATTCGACCGAAAGGTCGGCGAAATTGTTGACGAAGTTCAACGGGTTCTTGATCTCGTGCGCGATCCCGGCGGTGAGCTGACCAAGCGAGGCCATCTTTTCGGAGTGCACCAGGTTCGCCTGGGCTGCCTTGAGGCGCCCGAGGGTGTCGCGCAATTCGTTGAGGGTGTCGCGGAACAGCGCGAGGATCCGCGCCATCGCCCCGATCTCGTCGCGCCCGGCGGGGGGAATATCGACCTCGGTTTGTCCGGCAATGAGGCCGTTCATCGCGGCCACCAGCGCGCGCAGCGGGATCGAGATCGAGCGCAGAACGAGGAAGGTGAGGAGTGCCCCGCCCAATAATGCGGCGGCAAAGATCGCATAGGCGATCCGGGTCGCCGATCCGGCCTCGGCGACCACCTGGTCGCGCGCGGCGATTGCATCGGCGGTCACCTCGGTGACGATCGAGCCCAGCAGCTCGTCAAGGACGAGGCTGTGTTGGCGGGCCTGCGCCAACAGCGAATTGCCGATAACCCGCTGGTCGTTGGTGTAGGCGTCCACCGCCTTGCCGGCAAACTGGGCGTACTCGGCCAATTCGGTGCGCACCTTGGCAATGCGCTCCGGCTTCTGCCCCGCCAGCCGATCGAGATCCTTCTCCATCTGCTCCCGCGCGGCGGCGGCCTTCTGCTCCGCCAGGGTAAGCTGGCTTACCGCGAGATCGGTGTTCCAATAGCGCAATTCGCCGAAGGCGATCCGGGCGCTGCTTGCCCGGTCGGCGATCGCCAGCATGTCGGCGGCCCGTGCCGTTGCCGCGGCCTCGTCGGACAAGGTGTGGGTCAGGTATCCGGTCGTCGCGGCGAGCACGAGCAATAATGCGCTCGATAGCATCGCCAGACGGAGGCGGATGGTCAGCTGCATTATGCCCGGCTTCCGGCTACGGGGTCAGTGAAACAGCGTGATGCTGATGACGGCGCCGAGGTCGCCCACCTTGGCGCCTTCCTTCGGGTAGCCGGTCTTGTCCATCTCGCCCTTCGGCGTGCCGTGGCAGGTGAGGCAGGATTCAGCGTAATACTCGGGCACCATGATGCGAAAAGCGGGCCGCGCGTCCTGCACCATCGTCGAGAACGGCTGGCCGCGCGGCCAGTCGGCCTGCAGCAGCTTGGTCGAGATCACCTCGGCCTCCCACGCATCCGGGCGGGCCTTGCGGTTGCGCACGAGGTTGAGCGGCGCGGTGACCTTGATTTCCGCCTCGCCCTTCGCGCGGCGGGCGAACGCCTCGTCAACCAGCCGCGCGAAGACCGCCGGGATGAACCCCTTGAACCCGGTTCCCTTGGCGTTGATCTGGGCCTGGTTGTCGTCCATCACCTCGACGATCGAATCCATCACGGCCTTTAAGAGCGTGCCCTGACGGCTCTTCGGATCGATCGAATTTGGATCGACCCCGGTCGTCGTCTTGTATTTCTGGATCGCCAGATCGAGGACGACGCGGCCGGTCAGTCCCTTGTCGCCGACCGCGGGATCGTCGATCTTCGCCTGGCTGTCGGAAATGACCGTGCGCGCCGAGCGCAGCATCTGCGCCAGGCTCTGCGCGATCGCCGCATCGTCGTCGGCGGCCGGCGCGGGGGCGGCCCACAGCGCGACAAGGCCGACGATAAGCAGCGAGGCGGGGATACGCCAGATCCTAAGGTTCAATTTGGGCTCCGTGGGTTGATGGCCTGCCGTTCGCGGGGGAGGCGGACGGTGAACTCGGTAAACTCGCCGACCTTGCTGTCGACCGTAATCGTTCCGCCATGCTCTTGCGTCACGATGTCATAGCTGATCGAGAGGCCGAGCCCGGTGCCCTCGCCGGTCGGCTTGGTGGTGAAGAATGGCTGGAATAGCTTGTCGCGCAGCTCCGGGCCAATGCCGATTCCGTTATCGCGGACGGCGATCTCGACCGCGTCGCCCATCTCGCGCGTCGTCACCTTGAGGATTGGCTTGAACTTCCCGTCGCCCGCCGCTGTTCGGCGCTTGTTGGCAGCATAGAAGCCGTTGCCGATCAGGTTGAGGAAGACCCGCGTCACATCCTGCGGCACCAGTTCCACGGGCGCAATCGCCGCGCCGAACTCGCGCTCCAGCGTGATGTTGAAGTTCTGGTCCTGGGCGCGGGCGCCGTGATAGGCGAGGTTGAGCGATTCTTCGACCAGCGCGTTGAGGTCGACGCTGCGGCGGTCGCCGGTGGCGCCGCGCGAATGCTCCAGCATGCTCTTGACGATGCCGTCGGCGCGCCTGCCATGCTCGGCGATCTTTTCAAGGTTGCTGGTCAGCATCTCGACCACCTCGTCGATCTCGGCGCGGGTGTCCTCGTCGAGCCCGGCAAGGCCCGGCGCCGCCGCCGCCTTCAGCTCGTCCAACAGCTCGACCGAGAGGCCGGCGAAATTGTTGACGAAGTTGAGCGGGTTCTTGATCTCATGGGCGATCCCAGCGGTCAGTTGGCCCAACGAGGCCATCTTCTCGGCCTGGATCAGATTGGCCTGCGCCGTCTTCAATTCGCCGAGCGCCCTCTCGGCGGCGTCGCGCGCGGCATGGATTTCCGCTTCGGCGCGCTTCCGTTCGGTGACGTCGCCGTAAATCAGGACAAAGCCGCCGCCCGGCACCGAATTGTATCGCACCTCGACGACCCGCCCGTCCGGCCGGGTGCGCTCGACCGACCCTTGCGTCCCGACCACCCCGGTCATCCGCTGCACTTCCGCCTCGACATCGGCGGCGCCGAACTCGCCGCGCTCGGCGAGATAGCGGGCGTATTCGGCATAGCTCGGCCGCGCCGCCACGAAGTCGTCGGCCAGATCCAGAACCTTCTGGAAATTCATGTTCCAGGCGGCGAGCCGCAGCCCGGCGTCGAACATCGCGACCCCGTCGCCCATGTTGTCGAACGTGACGCGCAACTCGGCCTGGCGATGCCGGATTTCCTGCAGCAACCGGGCATTGTCCATCGCGATGACCGCCTGCGCCGCGAAACTCTGCAACAGCGCGATCTGCTTGTCGGAAAACGGCCGGACTTCCAACCGGTGCATCACGAAACCACCGACAACCTCGCCTTCTTTGAGCAATGGGACAAACAGCAGCGTGCGGATTCCGGTCGCGGCCGCCGCGGTTTCGGCCGGCGCGCCGGCTCGAACCGATTCGTCTTCGCGGATGTCGTGAACATGGACGACCGACCGATTCGCCAGCATCCGGTATGGCACCGAATCTCGTGTGATGATGTGCGGCACCGGCGTGTTGAGCGGCAGGATCTTGTCGAAATCTTCTGAAACTCCAAGGCTGGCCGCGCGAGTGAAATAGGGGTCGTCGTACCGCAATAGATGAGCGGTTTGCCCCTCGCACAGCCGGATTGCCTTTTCGAGCATTGCACCAAACACCGGCGCGAGATCGCCCGGCGAGGAGTTGATGACCCCGAGCACCTCCGCGGTGGCGGTCTGCTGCTCCAAAGACTCGCGGAGTTCCGTGAGGAGCCGCGCGTTCTCGATCGCGATAACCGCCTGGTCGGCGAAGGTGCGTACCAATTCGATCTGGCGCTCGGTGAACGGCTCGACCCGATGGCGGCCGAGCGAAATCACCCCGATGGGTTCGCCCTCGCGCAATAGCGGTACGCCAAGATCGGTAAGGATTCTCCCGAGTGTCACGGCCTTTAGGGTGTCGTAATCTGGATCGGCGACGGTGTCGGCAACATGAACGATCCGGCTTTCGAGCAGCGCCCTGGCGACGACGCCACCGCGTCCTGGGGTGACTACCGGCCGCTCCCGCAGCCATCTCTCCCACTCGGGCCCGACTCCAAAATTTGCGACGGCCCGATAGCCCTCGCCGTCGCGGCGCCAGATCGCGGCCAGATCGGCACCGCACAGCCGCGCGGCGGTCTCGACCAGCGTGTCGAGCACCGGTTGGAGATCGAAGGTCGAGGCGCTGATGACCTTGAGCACATCGCTGGTCGCGGTCTGGTATTCGAGCGATTCTTCGAGGTCGCCGGTGCGCTCGCGCAATTCGCCCAGGAGCCGGGCGTTCTCCATCGCGATCACCGCCTGCGCTCCGAAATTCTGCAACAGAGCAACTTGCTTGTCCGAGAACGCCAGCGGTTCTTGCCGATAGATTGTTATCGCGCCGAGAAGCGTGTCGTCCTTGCGCATCCCGACGGCGAGAACGGCTCGAAACCCGCCGAGCGATAAACCCTGGCGAACCAAGTCACCACCCGCCGCGAGATACTCATCAGTAGTGATATCGGGGATGTGCGCCACGCCCTCGCCGGCCGCTATGCGGCCAATCGCTGTCAGTGGTTCGGCTCGGACCGACTCCCGCAGGAACTCGGCATAAGCAGGCGGAACGTTGCGAAATGACACCGCCCGGAAACGCCCATCGTCATATGTCCATAAAATACCGAATGCTGCCTCGCTCAGCCGCGTTGCCTTTTCCAGCATGGCATCGAACACCGGCGTGAGCTCGCCGGGCGAGGCATTGATGACCCCCAGCACCTCGGCGGTCGCGGTCTGCTGCTCCAAAGCCTCGCGCGTCTCGTTGATGAGCCGAGCGTTCTCGATTGCGATCACCGCCTGGTCGGCAAAGGTGCGGATTAGCTCGATCTGCCGCTCGGTAAACGGCTCGACCCGTGAACGGGTGAGCGAGATGACGCCGATCGGCTCGCTCTCGCGCAGCAGCGGCACGCCGAGGGCGGTTCGAGCGTGGCCGACGCTGATCGTCTCGGGCAAAGCGTATTCGGGATCGGCGTCGAGGTCGGCAACGTGGACGACCTGTCCGTCGAGTGCGACCCGGCCGACCATGCTTCCCCGGCCACGCGTGAAGACTTGCTGTCGGATGAATGCGTCGAACTCGGGTGTCGCCGAGCATGTCGCCACATAGCGATAAGTGTCGCCTCCGCGGATTGCGAGTCCGGCCATCTCCGAATTGCACAGCCGTGCGGCGGTTTCGACCAGCGTATCGAGAACCGGCTGCAGGTCGAAGGTCGAGCGGCTGATGACCTGCAACACATCGCTGGTCGCGGTCTGGTATTCGAGCGCTTCCTGAAGGTCGCCGGTGCGCTCGCTCAGTTCGTTGAACAGCCGGACATTCTCGATCGCAATCACCGCCTGGGCGGCGAAAGTCTTTAAGAGGTCGATCTGCTTGTCGCTGAACGGCTCGATCTCCCGGCGGATGACGGTGATCGCCCCGATCGGATCGCCGTCGCGCAGCATCGGCACCGAGAGCGCGGTGTGCACCCCGGCCTGGGCGAGGCTCGGTGCGTATTCGGGATCGGCTTCCATATCGGCGACATGCGCCACCTGCCGCGTCACGAGCGCGCGCGCCGTCACGCTGGCGCGGCCGGGCGGCAGCGGAAATACGCGGCGGGTCACGTCGAGTTCGGCGGCGGTCAAGCCGTGATGCGCGACAAAGTGGATGAGCCTGCCGTCAAACCGGAAGACGGTGCCGCTGGCCGCGCCGGACAGCGTCGTCGCGGCGGCGGCGATCGCGTCGAAGGTCGGCTGGACATCGGTCGGCGAACTCGAAATGACGCGCAGGATCTCGGCCGTCGCGGTCTGGCGCTCCAATGCCTCACGCTGCTCGGTCAGGAGCCGCGTGTTCTCGATCGCGATGACGGCCTGGTCAGCAAAGGTGCGGACCAGCTCGATTTCCTTTTCGGTGTACGGCTCGATCCTGCGGCGCGCGAGACCGATGGCCCCGATCGGCAACCCCTCACGGAGCAGCGGCACGCCCAATAGCGTATGGATGCCGCCCACCCGCGCGTCTTCCTTCACTTCATAGAGCGGATCGGTCCAGCAATCGGGGATCTGAACCGTGGTGCGGCTAAGCGCGACGCGCCCGATCAGGGTGCCGGTGCCGGGCCGGATCCTCACCTCGCGCTCGATCTGCTCGTAGTCGGGCGCCAGCGAATGCCCGGCAGCCCACCGATATTCGCCATCCTGGAGGCGGTAGATGGTCGCCTGATCTCGCGTGTCTCGGTCAGAAGCCGCGCGTTTTCCATCGCGATGACTGCCTGCACCGCAAAATTCTGCAACAGCGCGATTTGCTTGTCGGAGAAGGGCCGAAGCTCCTGGCGGTAAAACCAGAGCGAGCCGAGTAATGTGTCGTCCTTGCGAAGCGCAATCAGCAACCCGGTGCGGGCACCGCCCATTTCGGTCACGGCGCGGGTCTGTGGGTGCGCCCGCCTCGCCGCGCTGCTCGCCGCGAGATCCGCGTGCACCAATGGTTCGCCGCGAACCAGGTTCTCGTGATAGCTGCCCGGACCAGCGATCCACGGCTCGCGAAAAGCCTCCGCCGCTGCCGGCGCCAAACCGCGCAGGGCGAGCGTGTGAAAACGTTCGCCGTCAAAGGAGGTAAGGCCGCCAAAAACCGCCTCGCACAGGCGCATCGCCTTGTCCAGCATCGCCTCGAACACCGGCTTGAGGTCGCCGGGCGATGAATTGATGACCTGCAACACCTCGGCGGTCGCGGTCTGCTGCTCGCGCGCCTCGCTCAGTTCCGCGCTCAGCGCCGCGATGCGGGCCTCCAGCGCGGCGATCGACGTTGGCGCCCGGTCGCCGGTCTTCGCGGCGGTCGCGGCGCGCGCAATTTGTGCCATTCCCTGGCTCCGTCTCCGTTCCGTCGCGGCGCGGTTGCCGCCGGCCGAGATTGCCGCCTCGGCCCGGGCTTCGCTTTGTTTCTGGGGCGGAAATCATAACCCGGCGGCGCCGGGCGGGCCTAGCGGTTTGGCGTGGGCTCCCTATATGCCGGCGTGGCTGTGCGTTGGATGCGGGGCCGTCCGGGAGGTGGGGAGGTGCCACCGGGAGGCAGCCAAATTCCCTGCATTTCCCTGCGAGGGGCGCAAAATTCCCTGCGCGGCTGCGAAAAATTCCCTGCGCCGACACCGGTATATTCTCATGAGACGTTGATTTAATTCTTTTTTGAACGCTCGCCGCGGCGAAATTCCCTGCGGGGCAGGGAATTGCCCTCCTAGACCCCCAGATAGCGATGCTGCAGCTCGGTCGCCGCCGCCAGCTCGGCCGAGGAGCCGGCCCATACGGTTCGGCCTTTCTCGAGGATGTAATGGCGGTCGGCGAGCCTGAGGAGCGGCGCGATGTTCTTGTCAATGAGGAGGATCGCCTGCCCGCCGGCCTTCAGGGTCGCGAGCACCCGCCAGATCTCGGCCCGGATGCGCGGCGCGAGGCCCTCGGTTGCCTCGTCGAGCAGCAAGAGGCGCGGGTTGGTCATCAGCGCGCGGCCGATCGCCAGCATCTGCTGTTCTCCGCCCGAGAGCAGCCCGCCGAGCTGGCCCTGCCGCTCGCGCAACCCCGGAAACAGATCGAGCACCGAATCGAGGATCCACCGGCCGGGGGCTGCCGTTGCTATCAGGTTTTCGCGGACCGTCAGGTTCGGGAAGATCTGGCGGCCCTCCGGCACCAGGCCGAGCCCGAGCCGGGCGATGCGGTAGGGGGGCAGATGCTGGATCGACGCGCCATCGAGGCGGATCGTCCCGCTCTCGGCGCGGACGATCCCCATGACCGCAGAGAGGGTCGTGGTCTTGCCCATGCCGTTGCGCCCGAGCAGCGTCACGAGCTCGCCGGAAGCGACGGCGAAATCGACGCCGAACAGGACCCTGCCGTCGCCATATCCGGCTTCGAGCCCGCTGACTTCAAGCATCCTCTGCATATCGAGTCTTTCCCTCCGGCAGAGAAAAAACCCCTCTCCGCCCTTCAGGGGGGAGAGGGAGGGGCCCATTGCGCAGCAATGGGAGGGTGAGGTGGGTGTCGGCAAGCGCTCTGGAATCCCCCACCTCACCCCAACCCTCTCCGCCCCCGGGGGCGGAGGAGGGAGCGTGTAGACCGTCACTCACGACTCATCCTCCAGCGATCGCTAGGCTATGGTGACGCCGAGTGCGCCGCGACTGCGCGACGGAAGGGAGATTGCCATGGAAAGCGAAGCCGAGCTCCTCGCCAGCGCCCGCCGCTACAGCTTTCGCGCCCGCATGGATGGCAAATCCGGGGCGGGCGAGATTGCCGGGCCGGTATTTGTTTCAGGCAGCGGCTCGGAGGTCGAGGACGTCAATGGCAAGCGCTACCTCGACTTCAATTCGGGCCAGATGTGCGCCGCGCTCGGGCACAACCACCCGACCGTGACGGCGGCGATCAAACTTGCCTGCGACACGCTGATCCACGCCCATAGCAGCTATTACAACGTGCAGGAGATCCGGCTCGCCGAGCGGCTCGCGCGGGTCATGCCGGCGGGGCTGGAGAAGAGCCTCTTCCTGCAATCGGGGTCGGACGCCAACGAGGCCGCGGTGATGATCGCGCGGCAATATACCGGCGGGTACGAGGTGGCGAGCCCGCATGTCAGCTTTCACGGCCTCTCCGACACGGCGCGCTCGCTGACCTTTGCCGGCTGGCATGGCGGGCACGGCGCGTTGCCCGGCGGCAGCTATGCGATGATCGCGCCCTATTGCTACCGCTGCCCGCTGCGCCAGAGCTTTCCGGCGTGCAATTACGCCTGCCTCGACGCGAGCTTCGAGCTCTTGGACGCGCAATCGACCGGGCGGCCGGCGGCGGTCTTGACCGAGCCGCTGTTCAGCGCCGGTGGGGTCATCGAGCCGCCGCCGGGCTGGCTGAAGCGGCTCCAGGAGCTGTGCCAGGCCCGCGGCA
>WNFC01005775.1_pt1 | contig 22120 bp, 32 predicted proteins | sample 5400541 | NCBI WGS metagenome assembly WNFC01 (sample SAMN13153342, study PRJNA577476) | soil metagenome | isolation source: 120 cm saprolite under Douglas fir tree site 2 hole 2 replicate 1 | place: USA:California | collected 2015-04-18
GAACTCGCTCGCCCTTACTGAGGTCATCAAGGGCGCAAGTGACCTCTGCACCGTAGCAGGTTATGTCGCCATTCCGCACAACTACGACGCCAACTTCATCGCCTAGGGTGGAATATACTTCCGCAAGGTCCCCGCGCCGTGGGAGGATTATACTATTGACATTAGTGAACAGAATGACGTCCGCGGAGGCCCTTTCGGGAAGAAGCGGCGGGAGACCCTCAAACGCGACGGCTTCTTCCGCCTCACGATCAAAGTTGGGCACCTTTGGAAGATCTTGGAAAGCTTCGGGCTTAGGAACAACATGTGGGGCGTCCAGTTGGGGGATTCCATCAATGAACACTTGAGCCGGTGTGGCGCCCAGGGCAAGAGGGTGACTATCCCAAATAACCAAATCTTTCGGTGAAGCGCGACGAATTAGGCGCCGTTCATGTAGGGACATGAGCTCGCCGACTCACCAGCATCCCAGCCTGCGAATAATGCAAGTCATGAGTCATGAGTGATCTTTATAAAACATTTCCGGTGGGGTATTGCGTACTAACCCTTTTTAAGGTAGCCAATACGGTGCTCCAAGCCAAGGACATGAGCAGGAAGGGTGGTGACAGCGGCAAGTGCCAAATTAGCAGGAAGGCCGTAGTAGTGCACTTGTTGCGCCTCATACAGGAGGTATCTGGAATTGAGTACCGGATGATCGGACTGCAACATTCATAGATTCACGATATGCGGAACGGGGGTAGCACAATTGCCCACCTTGACAACGACCTTGAGCCCATTCTCAGACAGAATTCGCGCCGCGAACTCGGAACCTCGGTATGCTTCTCGCTTGTACCTTTGGACATAGAGGTCCTTCGTGAGGGCAACCGGCTAAGTGGCTGAAACTCCAACGTACCGCGCATTGGTCGCGAAGATCGCGACCGCAGGTGGATGTCCTATTTTACGTGATCTATATTTGTTCCAGACGCGCTCCAAGCAATGTAGTCCGTACCATATGCCCGCTTCAGCACGTCTGGAACTAGGTATGCCTCATGGGCATGGTGCACAGCCGCGATGGGAAACTGGAACTCGTTGGAAAGCTATGGCACGGGCGTCATCAAGTGCAATGCGGGTTACTCAGCAACTAGATACCGTACTCGTATCAGGTCATCCAGGTCGACGGCTTCATAACAATGAGTCTGAACCTGGAAAAGGCAAACAATTCACGACACGCTGGTCCGATCAATACGGAAAGACGGCGTACTCTGACTCTTCCTCGTAGAACGTCAACTAGTGCCTCCCATTGCAAGTCTTCGGGGAATTCATCCAAACCTGCCCATTTCCCAGCAACAGCAGCACTACAGAACGCATCTTGCCTTTCTTTGATCTGGCGCGCCTTATCATATCTGTAGAAAAGTTGGTCAACAGTCGATTGATGACACAGAACAACTGGCGTACGCCTGTCGGAATGCCCAACTAGTGTCCATGCGAGTATCGCCGTAGACCCGACCTGAGGAAGTAACCACATTAGGGATCGCAAGAAGACGGCGAGCGTGTTTTTTGGAACGCACTAGGGTTTTCTCCTGCGACATCCCGTGCGACAGTGAGATCAAGTTCAAAACCGGGGAAACTATCTCACCGCATGCATGCCTGACTCAGCATGAGTAAAGCTCAAACTAGCAGCCAAAACATGACTCACTTCATGTACCTCCATGGTACATGATCACTCGTACTCTGAGTGATATTGACACCGAGGGGAGGTTCGAGTAACATCGAGGTTGGCGAGCGTTCTGCCGTTTTCCGCAACTTGATTGTAAATGCTTGACCACCTATAACGAGGTCTCAGTCAGGATTCGCTCAACGACTGAAACTAGGAGACAACCGATGGCATTCGCAGAGCCAGGTAATACGATGGCAGTTGTGACACCACCCACAATGGACAAGGAATAAGAGTCGTCATGTGTATTAAGTCCATCTAACGAACGAAGCCATGGTTGAATGGTCCCCTTGAGGGAGTTGTCATCATCCGATGCGCCATCGAGTGCAGGTGAGGATGCATCACCAAGGTGAGAATGTGGATCGACAAGCCTTTGGAAAATTGACGAGTATCAATACCACGGTGGTAGACAAAAGCCGAATCCAAAACACACGCACCCAGGAGTAACCCATGCACCATGCACATCAACAACATCAAGCTCCCCACGGGCTATCATAGCATCGAGGTCGAATCTGAGAGCACTCAGATTACCATTCCCGACGCTTTGAATGATCCCTTTGTCGATGAAAATGTCTCCATGAAGGATCTCGGTCCCATTGTTCTCGCCTGTCCAGATCCGTGCGTTGTGCAAGAGTGTAGCCTTTGTACCGTATACAAACCGGTCTGACACTTTTCGGTCATGGAAGTTAGCAGAGGGGCCTGCGGAGACTTTCAAAGAAGCACAACGCGCAAGAGATCGCTCGGCATGGAATGGGACTTGGCCCGTGCGGCGAAAGAGGGTGGGAGTCCTCCTGCTGCCGATGAAATAGAGCTGGAAGGTGGCTAAGAGGGCGAGTATGACAATAAAGTTTCCTTTAGACCTCCGAGGTGGCGTAGTCCTGGCGGTACTTATTGGAAGAATATGGGGCCATTTGGTCATAGTCGTGGTCGTGGTTGTGGGCGATGGGGAAGCAAACGGCGAACATTCGGCGCCATTGACGCGTGGCCGCGTCCGCGTCCATCGAGTTAATGAAACCTCGGTTAATCCCGAGAGACAGGCGCGATCCTCCGAAGTCGATCGTGGCTCTCAGTTCGCTGTTTCGTCACCAGTACAGTGGTACTGTAGTCCTGTACCGTATTGTGCTGTGTTCTCGACCCATACTCCCAGCAGTGTTGCCATCTGTCATTCACCCGTATATGCGGTATGTCTCCTTACCATCGTTTGGCATTTGCTTGCCACAAATGGTCCATGGCATTATTGTCTGGCATTTACCCAGCGAGTATAAAATGCAGTTACTTGGGGTAACCGTCCCTGTCTCGAAAATGTACCACATGACATGACATGATAAGGCGTGAGAGAGCGAGCGACCTGCCGACGGTGTTCCGCTGGCGGCGGTACGTGCGTAAAGGCGAAGTAGCGCACTCTTCGATACGTCAAAACCCCACTTTGCCCAAACAATTCATGTCAAATCAAATGAAACTCGTAAAGTACAGTGCTAGTGCTACGATGATGAACATAATAATAATAAGTTCACTTGAAGGTATTGTATATGTACCAAACACAAAAAGGACAAAAGATCCGAGGTACGATACTTGTAATAATACAATATTACTGTACGGGTGGCACAGGCCCGTTACCGGTTGTGCCTTTCAGCGTTTATATCCTGGGATCGGGGAGAAGGCGCCAGTGGCCATCCTAATAAAGGAGTCAAAGTGAGACAGCGCCCAAATTTGCGGCATTTGGGGAATGGCAGAATGAAGAATAGCCGGTGATGTGGCTGCCTCAGAGTGCGCGGTGGCGGAATTGCTGGAAAGCCGACGAAGAGCCGACGAGTTGATGGTGACGAGGTAACGCATGGCGGCGCATGCGAGACCGATAGAGCGGACTGGCTGACCAATTGACCTTGTTGAGAGGAGGATGAGTGGATGGATACGGAGACTGGAGGGAGAGAGGGGCGGAGGGTTGTATGTTGTATGTAGAGTCGAGCACAGAGCACAGGATGAGTACGGATATGAAGACAAAAACAAGAGAGGAGAGGGACCAAACGTAAAACCCGGAAAGAGTGTGAACCCAGCAAGTCGGCTGACAGTGGAATGCTGAGCCGAGTGGCGATTGGGTGCTAGGCCTTCGATTCAGCTCGCGCTCACATTGTCGCCCCCGGCACTCCCTCCCTCCTCTTCCTCTTACACCCACCATCCTCCCTTGCGTTCACCCTCCCTGCCTCCCCCAGGATGCCCCCTTCCATCACTCTCCCTCCCCTTCCCTCCTCATCGCTATCAGCCGCCAACCATAAGCATCGCAAGCGGTAACTTGCATCATTTTCATTCGCTTAGCCCAATCATCTCAATCTCTTCTACCCTTCGCAGTCCATCGAGGAGTCAGCTCCTAAAGAACTTGCAGGTTCTACTTCATTCCCTTCTGCCCTCACTCGTTCCCGTATCTAATTCGCATTATCCCTCTCAGATCCTTAGCAAACTCTCAGCCCCGCTTTCCCCAAATCTCCCTCCATCGCCGCCCGCCTCTAGGCCTTCCTCACCCGCTCCTCCCTCAAAACGGAAGCTCGAGGCGTATCATGCATACGATCCTGTGAAGCGCACGCGTATAGATGACTACCCGGAAAAGTACATTCGTCATCAGGCACAGCCCCCAATCCGCTCTGAGCCAGAGGAAGGCGAGCTACGTGATGACCCCTCGCCCCCCGTACCTTCATCCCGTCTTCCCCCGCCTCCCCCCTCCTCTCTTCATTCTTTACCCATACAACGGCCCCGTAAGAACCTCCAACGAGGAGACCCAATATTCAACGAGCTCCACGACCGTTATCACAACTACGGACGCATGCTCAAATATTCTGGGGACGCCCGTCACTGGTCTACTTTCTCTCCACAACATAAGGAATATCGCCCACTTCCAAATCCGCCTCCACCGAATTCTCCATATCACAAGCATGGTGCTCTCATTGCCCGTCTTGAGCTTCTCGACGCTCTCATCTGTTTCACCTATTCTATCTGGACCACCGACTATTCCAAAGATGCATGCATAACCGGTTCATGGCAGACGGAGGATGCATTCCTTAACTGGACTAAGAATAAATGGACGGCTGAGAATGCGTCGGGCGAACGTGAAAGAGCCTTCCTTGGACTCATGTGGGTATTTCCAACACCTCCTTATACGGCACGCTTACCTGGCATTATCCACGCCAGTTATATGATCGAGGCCTTCATACATACCCGCATGTTTGTATTCGCCACCAAACAGAGTGCTGATAGGGAAATGGACAAGTTGATGGCTCAAGCCCGGGCGCTTGTCGAGAACGTCTCCGCTCCTCCCGGCAGTGCTACTGGAACGCCACTCACAGGCACCCAGTCAACTCCGCCGATGCTCCCTTCCCCTGCGAGTATTGTGGCAACGAGCAGTGCCAATTCCACACCAACGAGTCGCCCATCCGACACTCCAACCGCAGTAGGTGATACGTCCGCCTCGACCGCACCGGTTCGACCCACACCTACCCCCGCAACCCGCTCGCGAGAACAACCTTTCCGACTAGGCCGTCCCCCACCGCCCATCGCTAATTCTGTCTCCGTAGAGATCTCGGCCGCGTTCACACATACACTCAAGAACCTGACCCAAGACGTGATGTGGGCGTCCCATTGCATGAGACAATGTCAAGCGCTCTTAACGCTTCGCACTCTCTCGGATCATTTTCCGATCACCTTCACGCGTATCATACACTCGTCCCTCTCACACAACCAGGAATATGAGCCCGACATCGAGGACGAAGAAGGGGAGTTATTCTGGCCTGCTGCACCCTCGACCGGTGAGGGCCTGGGGTGGGTGTGTCTTGTGGGAAAGGCCATGATAAAGGAATTTGGCCGAGACATTGGATATATGGGGTATGACGGCGTTGTTCCGAAACCCGAGTCGTCCTCTGCCTCCCGTCCCCCAACACAGCGCCGATAGTCTCTGGTGTCTTCTTGTCCCGTTGACCGCGGAGCTCCTAGATGGTGGGTTTAAAGCATCGCAAATTACAACTGCGAAGTATGCTGCGTTATCGTTGCATTGGAGCTCTTCCGCCAGTTACGGCCATACCCCACTTAGATCGAAAAGGCGATCTTGCCACTAGAACGGCATTCCCTCCCTCTCAGCCACTGCCATCATTCTGCAACACCCTACCAAATCTGCAGTGTGGAGCGGCCGAGGCATTATGGAGGCATTATCATGGATCTATGGACCTTGTCCAGTCGCCCGCTCTTACTCATTCGCCGTTCCGCGTGGCATACATCCTATTTATTCGCATATTGCCAGTCAATTCCCATGTCGCGCGAGCCACCTATGTGGGCAGGTTCTCCGATTCGGTTTGGGCACGTTGTTCGGGTTCTCTTGCGCCTGCCCCTGGATCAGGCCGGCTCACCTATTTATCACACCCTGGCATACCTTATATTTGTGTAATATACCTCTACGCCAAATCTCTCCTACCCTCTCCTGTGACCGCTCCTGGGGATGGATCCCTACGTATCACTGACCTTGGTGATGTAGACACCGAACCTCTCAGGAGCGGGCTGCGCAGGTCCTTATCTCTCCCTGGTGGGCCTTGGCCTTTGCTCCGCCGACCGTCATTATCGCATATCTTGTTTCGCTGAATTGTACAATAGAGTAATTTAGAATGGAGCATTGGGCCCTCCATTTCCATCTCCAGCTGTTCGCTGAGCGACTTCAGCGGCCCTTCGTCCGTCCTGACCGCATCTTTCATGTTCTTTTCCCGCCCGTCCTATTAAGACGTCACATTGATGATTCTCGCGCTCGCGCGCTAACAACTGACACCCAGCATTGAACGAACTCTTTGGGACTAGTCTTCGATCCCATCATAAATAAAACGTTTTGCTCCCGGTGGCGTCAACACAGGTAGGCCGTGGAGGCCAGGCGACATCTGCGGGGGACTGGGAACGAGTGCCCAACGAGGACGAAGGCGCGCCACAGAAAAAAATTGAATGGGGAGAAACGCAAAAAAAAAATTAATTGTGCCCAAGTGATGTCTGATGTCCCAAATGCGACAATACCCCCGAACGACGCAGGGGGAAGAATCCATTTATTTGGAGCCCGACAGATAGCCCGATGCCAGGCGGTCGCTCATCTTGGGATCTTCGAACCCGCGGCGTGGCGCGGCGTGACACCAGTTATACAAGTGTTGTACACTGCTTGTTTACTGAGGGCAGAGTTAGGGGATGGCACCCGATTCCCTGCAAGCGGCCACCGCGTAGATCGACCACCTGCTGCGATCACGCGCGGGACTCACTCCGCACCCTGTTTGTTCTGGAAAGAGAACACGCCAACGATGGTGTACAGATATCCCCGCAGGCACAACGCCGCTCCAGACGTCCGGGTCTGGCCCCACAATTCCAACTGGATGACTGTGGTCCACGCGTGAAACATATCACATCTTCTCAGCTCATGCACGGACACTTCCAGGAGTATTTCCGAGGATCTGACTGTGCCATGACACACACGTGTCAATCTATGCCCCACGAGAATCTCAAATTGCGGCATTTGGAGACATAGAACTTCTGTTTTGCCCAAGTATGGCACGCGAATTGCCGTAAGACAAGCACGTGAACGACATACGGATACATGCGGAGGCAGGCCGGGATGCGAAAGCGGCGTAAACAAATATGTGGGAAAGCTGCGATGAGCTGCATGCTCCGCGGAAGACGAACCTTCACCGATTTGACTTGGCGACACGCTCAAGTTCGTCCTTTTTCTGTGAGTAACGCGGCTGCGTATGAGTAATAGGAGCTCAGAAGTCGGAATGACAAACCTTGATAGCATATGAGTTCGAAGAACCCTTTGCCGCGTTGATGAGTTCATCCGCGAGGCACTCTGCCACTGATTTAACGTTCCGGAATGCGGACTCGCGTGTCTGAGGACGGTGAGATAAGCACACGTGAAAGAGTGGCGTTACAGGGCTGACTCGGAACATACACCAATGGTGAGAAGTGAGATGGCTTGGTTAACCCTCCGTAACGGTGAAACGTCAACAGCCTGGCGACGGACGGTACCCTGAGAGCCGATACGAGTAGAATCTTCGCGAGGGCCAGTGTTGACAATGGCATCAACGAGGACCTGTACATCAGGAATAGGTTAGGAAAGTGAAGGGTAGGCGTAGAGAAACAGCCAAACCTGGATGGGATTCTGGTCCGTGAGGAGGTGGATGATCTCGAATGCATGTGCAACAATGCGGACAGCCAGCAGTTTTTTGCCATTGTTACGACCCTTCATCATCAGACTAAAGGTAGACAAAGTGAACATGACCGATGCTACGGCGATATGGTAGCTAACCTGTCCACGAGCCGTTCCACTATTGGCATTTGAGCCTTCTTGAACTGCTTCTTGGCGTATCGGCCAGCGGTATGGGGAAGATAAACGGCATGGCGTATTTGGATGTAATCCGTCAGCGAGATGTCCTTCACCTCGACGCTGAAATGATGTGGAGCAGTTAATCTCTTCGGTCCGAGCATAGGGCAGTAGAGACGGGACGAACTCCTGCGTATCCCACTTCCCGAACAGCTTGACTTCCTGCCCGAGTTTTGAGACTTCCTTCGGGAGAGTTTGTACGGCAGCCATTTCGAGTTAGAGTGAGAATTGAAGGATAGCGTGCTGCACGGTAGCGGGAATATTATTGACAAAGACAAGAGTCGCCGCGACCCTGTGTTTTGCCATCTTCCGGCCTTCGAAATCAGAGTTTAGTCGCCACTCGGTAGTTCCCGGAAATCTGTACAGCTGCTGGCCAATGTCCCAGTCCCATCACACATATTCATGTTCATATCACGTCACGGCACGGTCTTGGATGCCGTGGTTCTTCATGCATGGAATCAGAATGAAAATACGGTACAGTACCATCGAGTACGGATCTCCAAGTGGAGATGACCGCCGCACAGGTACAGGACTGATGAATTCTATCCAACGCCGCACTACTGCTGACACATCGCGTAGACGGTCCCATGTTCGAGTCTTGGGTTTTCGCTGCTCTTTCTGATGGCCAATACGGTACCCCGTGTCCCCAGTCGCAAAAATATTTCATACCCGCGCCGCCGATGGGCTGCATCGTGATGCTCATCAGTCAACATCTCCTTCGCCTCCAGACTGGCCTACAACGAAGGTATCACACGTGCAACTACGGCCCTGTGTCATACATTAGCGGCTTCAGTGGTCTGGGTGTGGAAATTTTCCTCGGCGCAGGCACAGACTTGAGCCTGGTTGGTGCTGCCCATCAGGACTCAGCAGGGCTCACGTCTTTCGATATCGTAAAGCATCATTGGGCATAGGCATTGGTTCGCCGAACAGATGCATTCTGGACTATCTACGCGTGATCTTAAGTACGCGCGAATGCGTGACGCTTTCCGCTCACTCGGAATCCCACAGTCGCTTCCCGCTCGTCGTTGCGGCGCACAGTATCAATATGTCATCACGACGCTTATCATAGCTCAAGCGCGAGCTCGAAGCACGTACCCGTGCCGGACATCCCCTTCGGCTGACTATCATAGGAGTCACCGATGCCCACCTCAATTGTATCAGAACTCTTGGATCGCGGAGGTTGGCATGGGTGTCGTGGTGACACGCGCGTGAGCCGTCCTGGATCTTGCAGGAACAGCGACGCATGTGAGCCAGAGTGTCCCTTACCGGACTTGCCGACCACGGTCTGTTCCTGGATTACCTGACTGCCATGCGGCAAGTGGGATTTTACGACCTCTTGAAACATGTTGTGACTGTAAGCATCGGCAACGCCGATTCGTTCAACGCCGCTTCAGGCTTGCTTGTGTGTGATCATATTCTGTTCTGTACGTGGACCTATTCGGATTGCGTTGGAATTTGATGGGGGAAATTTCCCAACCCAGTTGCAGGCCCAAGCCCTGGGCTTTACTAATCTCAGGGAGCCACTGAAAGGTGACGAGTAAAAGAATACGACCTGTTCGATAAGGTCATTCGAGGACAGGGTTGTTGTCGTGATCCCGTCTAGAGACGACGAAGTGTGCAGCGGATATTGCATACCTGTATATACGATGCGTTCAATGGATTCTATTCGCTCCATCCTCAGGTGTACTGTTACAGAATGATATTCATTTCTAAAGAGGGATTATAGAAGCCGCCCCACGCCTCTTCATCTACTCCCGGGCCCAGGGCACGGTGGTCGATCGTCACGAGTTGAGGCCGTGGCTCATCATCGTGGGGACCCACCAGGGGTAAGGCTGATGATCACGTCTTGTTTGACTTGGGTATTTGCCCTCTGGAACAAATCAGCAAGGCCCTCGAGCAGTGGCCTCGCGCTCTGAACTTGTTTCTTTAAATGCTCTTCCAACGCTCTGCGCTTTGCCCGTTCCTCGGCAATTGCCTGTTCACACCTTCTCCGTGTGTTGACTTCCATGCGAACCAAGGCGTGGGCGTCATCTGCACGCCTCTGCGCTTTTGCAAGTCTGGTTTCAAGATCACGGAACGCCTGCTCGAGCCGTCGTCGTGTGACACGCTCATGAGCAACTTCGTTCTCGAGGCGCCGCTTTGCCTCTCGCATGTGAGTCAGCTCTTCGACGTGGAGCGCCTGTCGGTCGCGTAACACTTGCAGATCACGTTCGATATCAGCTCTTTGCCATGTATCAGATGTGATGCGTTCTGAGGCGAATGGAATGCCGTGGGCGTGCTTAGACACAGGGTCGACTGGGGAGAGGGTGTCGAGAATTTCAGAGCTGTTCTCCGACATAGGTTCGGCGTTATTCTGGCCATAAACAAATTGCAGCCAACGGCAGGACTTGTCGAGGTGTGCGGCAGATGTCTCTGTCTCGGAGCCGTCTGCAGAACGTGTTTGCCTCCATAACTCGACATGGCAGCTGGAGAGCATGAGGAAAGCCGGTCTCATGTCACACACCCTGAGTCCCAGGTCGGTCAGCGCTAGATCGCAGTGTTCAGAAAAGTACGAAAGCGACGTGTTAAATCCTGCTGACCTTTTACCATAGTGGTGACGACAGTCAAGGCTGCGTGGATGTTACCCTTGCGCCTGTAAAACGCACCTACGATCATCCACTTGTCGCGATCGCTTGATGTGGCACTAAGTAGTTCTATAATCGAGCACGGGTCGTCATCAAGGTCCTGAAGGTCGAAATTGATGGTCTGGTCGCAAAGTGTCATCGGGAGAAGAGTTTGGATGGAGGGTAGGCCTGACGAGATGGCTGGATCCAGTTGATTTGAATGAGAAACAGAGATGGGCGGTGAAAGAGTAGAAATAAGCCTCTGACGGCCATTTGAGGGGGTAAGTGGCGAAATATTCTCTTTATCGATGCCAGCCGCATCGCTTGCCCACGATTTTGAACTGGGATCTAGGGCTCTCTTAAGGGTTTGCACACGATGCGTGCATAAGCTAGTATTCTGGTCCATTGACGGGCTCAACAGTGAACCTCGACTGGAGATCACGTTGGGATCGACAGAACCAGCTACATCTCGTGTGCATGAATTCAAGACTGTAGAAGAGACCTTTTCAGGGTTCTCAGACGACGGGACGTCATCTAAAAGCTCATGAGTAGGTGTTGGGATCAAGAACCTATTGCCATACGAGTGATAGAATCCGGTTGGACGCATTTTTTTTTTCCTTCGGTGCATGTCCGCCCACTGGCAGGATGTATAACACGGGATGGTGATTTGGGAATGTGAGTGAAATCGCAACGACGTTGTTGTTGATCTTGGCAGCGGTGGTCAACATCTAGCTCGGCCATAACGTCCAGCATAAGTCCGGATGTATGCGCGTCGAACGGGATTAAGGTAGAGGCATACGCTCAAGCGCTTACAGCGCTCACAATTCAAGGAGGGTTCTTAAGAATAGCCTTGGCAGGAGAAGTCATAGCTACTTTTGGGTGATCATCGCGCCGTCTAGCTTCTCGCTTACGACGATCGGCGTCACCGTCCAAGTAGGACATCAAGTCACATGGCATGACTCGGAGGCTGCAAACACGTGCAGACTACTGTAGTACTCCATGTCAACGCGGCTTCCCCGCAAGTTGAGCGCTCTGAGCGCTTGAGCACACGTCCGTGGGGCGAGCGCATTAATATTTTGGACTCGTTGCCTACCTGCGGGCGGGATTTTTTACTACATTTGCTGTTTTTAAGGACGCCTTCCTTGTTAAGTCACTCGGTCTTGTGCTTGTTAGCGCGCGTAGACTGACAACTGGCGATCTTGTCTTGGCAGATCATTGCCGCGTGTCTTTGATCAATTTACCCATAACCGATGCATGACCGCCAGCGCCAGCGCCGTACCTATCTCGGTAGCCACCCCATCATTCATTTATACACACCGCAAGTCCCCCAACCTTATTCACACTCGCAGTCTCCGAGCCATGCTACTCTACCCGTCTGCTATCATCATAAGCCTGATCACCTCCAGCGTGTTTGCCCAGTCGACATCCTCGTTCGTGCGCCTCTCTCGCTTTTGCCTTGCGACATTCTAACACCTATTCTCCCTGTTTCAGCGGTCAAAGCATCTCTGCTCAATGCCAGTCTAGTCTCACTGCCATTGTCGCCTCTCCCGATGCTCAATGTCTAAATGTTGGCGGATTCGTTCCAATTTTCCTCGGCAGCTCCTCCGCCTCCGCCGTTGGCTCTATTAACACTTGGTTGACTGGGTTGTGCTCCGAGAACGCATGCTCGAACCAGTCTCTTGCTGCATTCGTGACCAATATTACGCAGGGGTGCTCGTCTGATTTCCCATCGCTCGGTTTAAACAATCAAGATCTCCCGAACGTCATAAGTACTGTGCAAGAGCTCTATCCCACCGTGCGGCAGGTTTTGTGTGTGAAAGAGTAGGTCTTTTATGATATACTTCGATTATCTGCCTAGGAAACCTGACCTACACGTTACTTAACCTCAGTGACAACGCCAGTCAGCTCTGCGTCGTGGAGGAACTATATAGCATTCAAAATCAGACGGGAACAATCAACGCAAGCGATGTACCCAATATTATAACGGGGGGTATTCCTTCCCTGCAGAACAACACAACGTGTAATAGCTGCAACAAGGAGGCTTACAACATCGTTATCGAGAACGTTCCCCAGCTTATTACGTCCAGTGACAAATCAAACATTTCAAACCAGTGTGGTGCCAGTTTTATTGGTCGGTCGATATTATGTCTGCAGTTGGTGCCCATCGTTGACAGTTTCTTTACAGATGGGAAAACACCCGCAGGAATATCACAGACCGCGGTCGGTAACAGCCTTCCTAACACGAATACGAATAGCAAAAGCGGAGCCCTACGACTCGCATTGTGGGATGGATTGACGGTTCTGTCTGGGCTCGGGACGTTCTTGGCCGTTCTTTTGTAATGACTCGGACTGGCCTTGGACCTTGGACATGGTCTATGATAATTATGCGTACACGATACTCTGTTACCGAATTTAGCTACGGACAACGTTTGGGTCACGTTACCACTTCCACCTTTGTTTTGCTCAGTCCTCTCCTTGTCCTTGTATCTCCTTGCATGGAGCTTCCAGCAAGTCCTTCATCGCACCAGTTCGGCACGCGTAAGCCCGGGGAACCTGGCCTTGCGGAATGGGCTCAGAAGATTCGAGCGCTACAACGTCAGGTTGATCAAGACGAGGAGGAGGAACATCGGAAGCTCGAGCAAGAGATTGCTGCGTCCCGTCTTGCTCGGGTACGTCGTAGTGCCGGCCCTGGCCGTGCCTCCCTCGGTCCTCCTGCTGGTATGCTCTTCCCCTTTGTCCGTCTCGGGTCTACATCAGCATTGACCAGGACGATGTGCGTACATAATACCCTTAGACACCCCTCCAACCGCGTCGCATCGCACTAATGCTCGTGAATCTGCGAGTTCAAGCACTGTTCTCCGTGGCGAGCAAACGGATGCTCTCCAGAAACTTGTCGGCAAACCGGGCTTACTTCACGAGGACGTGGAGTCGTTTCTCCTATCCAAGACCATGAAATTGACTCACCAGCGTCTACCTCATCTACGCAAGTCCACTTTCCGATTGCGAAGGATGGGCCTGTTTCTTCAAACACAGAACCTGTTCCCATTTCGAATAGTGATCACGGCTCAGGGATGGAGGCATCTCGTCAACTACGCGCCAGCATCCCGTCTACGGCGCTCAGACGGTACGTGCAACACGTTGAACAAGTTACATCGACACAAGTCAGCAAACCTTCCTCGGAGCACGATGCGCCTCGACCACGAACCGTAAGCACACCTGCTGGCACCCATCCCACACGTTCGACGACGCTCCCGCCTCCAACATTACCGCCACAATCTCTCCCGGGCTCCCCCCGTCCTCTTGTCCCACGCAGTCCGAATTTCGAAGCGCGCTCGCCGCCACCGACCTTCGGCAGCAAGTCGTCCTTCGAGAAATCGCCTACGCTCCCTCCTTCCAAGCCGTCTGCCCCTGCATTTATAACGCCCAAGAAGCCTGCAATTGTAGGCACCTCATCCCCCGCATCGGGCGTTAAACATCCCACATTTTCCGCACCTACACCGTCTCTTCCCGGACTGGAAGCTTCCACACCGAAGGTTACCCCGCTCACCTCACAACGCCGCATACCTTCCCTTCACCCGCCAAAGGAGAAGGACCCGACACCCAGTATCAGTCGTCTCAAAGGCCGAGGATTCGTACAATCAATGGTGAAGGCAAGCAGCGCTCTTGAAGCGGCGGCAGTGGGGTCCGCCGTAGTGGATGTCGGAAAACTCAACCCAGCCAAGTCCTCACCTTCGATCGTTAGTCGGTGGAAGCCCGAATCATCACAATCATCATCCTCGCAGCCCGCAACAACATCTGTTCCCACACACTTTCGTAAGTCCTGGACACCTTCCGCCGCTAGCCCATCGCCGCAGAGGACCGTTACACAGCGCAAGTCATGGACAACATCGGAGCCTCAGAAAGTCGAGGAATCGGAGCACGAACGCCCGACTCGCCCATTGGACCAGCGGAGCGCCAGTTCTGTTCGCGTTGTCGAGAGTCATCAGACTGGGCGTTCTACGCACGCCGCTGAGCAGCAACATACAGGGCAGTCTCCGCGAGTGCTGGCGCCTGAACAAACCGAACATCCGCCTCGTAAGGCTCCCTCACTGCCCTCACTATCAACACCGTCCCAGCGGACTACTCCTCCCGCGTCTCCGGGAGGCCATGGCCTTGGTTCTTCATCCACAATGTTCTCATATATCAAACCTATGAAAACAGGCGATGATCCCGCTGCTGGCCCTTCCCTACCTCATTCGCGGCCGACTACGCCTCACTCGCGCGCATCAGCCGGTGGTCTCAAATCAACGCAAAATGTGGACGAGCTGGGTCATCGTACGGGAGTGAACTCGGGTGGTCAGCGGCAGCGGAATGGTGTGGGCGGTTTTCCTCCGCCGTCGGGCAGACCTTTGGTTCATGTACGTCCCTAGTGGTACCATGTTACTCGACAATAATTAATTGCCTCTTGCGTTCTGGTACATATTCTCTTTGTCTCTGTGGATGGTCCGTGCATTCTCCGCAGCTCACAAAGGGGAGACCTAGGCCAAAGAAGGCGAATCGAAAGGATGCGGGCGAACGGCCGGCTTAGCCAAGGACCATAAGAACACTTGCTGGTCCACCACTGCATGTACAACCGTCTGGACCACCGGCTCAAAGTGAGATAGCCAAAGCGGCAATACCTACGCCTTCTTCAACTCGCATCACCCCACCCGCTACACGCGCAGTTGGCACGGCCTTTCATGCCGATGTGCCGACGCAACTCAGCACCCACCCACCCACTAGCAGACATGATAAACTCGGCCCTAATACCACAGATCGGTGGAATGGGCAAGGGTTGATCGGCGTTGGGTTGTCTGATTCTGCAGCTTCCAACCTCCCGGAGAAGCCTTCCCTCGTCGGGTTAGCCCAACCCCTCCCCGGCCCCTCTATACCCTCGCCGCCTTCCCCGTTACGATCGCAGGCCCAGCCCTCTTCAGCATTTCCGCGCTCTCCACGACGACAAAGCCGCATTCCGAGCACGGGATCTCGGACGTTGGTCATGGATGTTGCGCAGGCGTTGCAGGAGGCGCAAGCGTCAACAGACGAAGCAGGAGCTGCAAACCAAAGCTCGGTCCCGATCGACGCGCAACGACAGGCGGAGGTTTGTGCGCCGCCGATTGAGAGACGCAAGTCGAGTTTTGACAAGTACTCAGGCCGCGCGATACCACCGCTTGTTGAAGAACACACTGCGACAACGCGAGGCATAAACCCTGAGCATGCCGTACGGACGGAAGTCGATATCAACGCAGACGTGAGGGCACAAGAGCGGGGAAGCTCTGGTGGCATATTGTCTGTCCAGCAGGACGACAATTTCATTGAGATACGTGAGTGAGGGTCATCGCTCGTGTGGTTAGGCTCCTGAGCCTGGATCACAGCCTATCACGACGAACCGCTTCCGCAAGTTGATTTGGATGAGCTCCTCTTACCCGTCTCTGAATATCAGCCCAGGACAGACTTCACCACCATTTCCGTCGATGTTATGTTGGTCACTGGTGCCACTGCCACGGGTGTGAAGGGTGAGACGAACGTATTTTACGACTCGGAGATCTTGGCGATCGTGCATCGAGCAAAGGCGACATCCTCCGGCTTGGTCGAGACGACGCTTTGGGGTTGGCAGGGTCGATGTAGTCAGATTGGCGAGCGCGAGCAGCGAAAGCTGAAAGATATGGCGCGGCATTATGGAACGAAGCTGTACCCGGTGCACCAAGGTTGTGAACCAACTGAGTTGGTGCACGCACTCGGTGGACGACTCGCTATACGGCAGGTAAAGTTGAGAAATGTATACGATAATCCTATTCAGCTAACGATCCGGCGGTTGCTTAAGGGCATACGTTCGTATTGGAGTGCGGATAATACTACCATGCATCAAGTCCGTTTAATGAATGGAAAGATATTCATCGATGAGCACGACTTCGTGAGTGACAGTCATTGTAGGAAGAATGTCTTCGCTAGGTGGACTGACCTGCCTTTGAAGCATGTCTCAAACCTCTGCTCTGCTTTCAGCTACTGTTTGACCTTGCTTGGCACATATTACGTCTGGCATGGCAAGGGATCGCTTCCCGGAGAACGTCAGGCCGCACTTGAATATGCCGTATCCCTCGGCGCTGGATCAAGTCGTGTGGAACTCGTTGAGCAAGAATCCGATGACAACGAAATGTTTTGGATGATGCTGGGCGACGCCGACTATGCCATGGCCGATTATTGGAAGTGGCGACCAGATTTGGCGACTGCTTTGCCCCGAATTTGGCGGGTGGATGCTTTATCTTCCCCACACGTAAAGAAACGGTTCCGATAATACACGTCGCGTTTATAATTGATCATCATTAGCAGCTCACGATCGCCCTGGCATTCTCCACGCAATCGGACCTCGATCTATCGGTCTACCTCCTTGACTGTATTTGGGAACTGTTCGTCGTGGTCGGCGCGAAAGCTCGTAAAGCAAGGCGGGACATCCGCTTCGCGTTGTCCATTGCGAAGGTGCGCTGACTTTCTCTATCACCGATATCGCTGTACTCAATCGGCCTCAGGACTTTTCGTCGAAGCTTGCAGCTAGCCGCCCTTTCACGCCACCCATTCATGTCCTTATTCTACCGTCAAAGATACCATTAGACTTGCGCTTACATTTCCGTGACTTCGACGCGGAACGTGTCGTACGTGGAATGGTCTTCCTCTTTTCACTAGCCCACTCTACCTACTGACACACCCTTCAGAACGGAACGCCTCAACCGGACCACATGAATTTGTTGGAGCTTTCAGAAGCGCTGTCCGATGTGGGTAAAGCGTGTTTTTCTTCTCATCCAGGTCTCGTTAACCTTCCCACGTGTAGCTTGAGAGGGTAAGATGGGAGAAGACGCGCTTGAAAAACCACGCAATGCTGCCTCTGGGAATTGACCCCACCTGTTTGCCATGACCACTGACCACCAACAAGGCTCCTATACCCATAACATTATAGTATTAATGCATAATGACCACTTCGATTCGATGTACAGTTGGCTCTCTTCTAATCCATACCCGATATAACCCATAGGGTTTTACATTTCCCGAGTTCGTATGCAGGGATTTCATAACCCATAACATAACTCTTTCCCAACCCAATGACCTGAACTTGTGCTAGTGGCACGTGGATACGTATTGCCATCGGTGCGGTGAGATACGCCACGCGTAGTTTTCTCGTAACCGTTAACGGACAAGCGTCGTCGATCCAAACAATGTCCTTTTATCATCCAGTTCTTCCCTTCAACTTACACGGGAAGACGTTGGTTCTCGTCAGTGTCATCATGCCTCTGCCGTTCAAGACGGGCGCAGGGTACTCACACCGTTCGCAAGGCAGCCTATCGTATCCGCTGCAAACGTCGCGCAGCTCGCCGTTGACTTGCTGATAGCCTCGCTCTCTCTGCGTGTAATCGGCTTGTTCGATTCGCGCGACCTGGTTCCCGTCGTCGGCGGACGGGAAGACGGAGAAGAGGGCGTCAGCACGCCTCTTGAACGTGAGCTTCGACCCCTCCTAGATCTGGATCTCTCCTTCTCGCCACTCAGACGGAGGAATGCCCTGCAGTGTTCGGAAAAGAAGGCTGCGACATCCTAGTCATTCAACAGCGGTCACCTGTCTTGCTCGTACGTCTTTCAGCCGTGTCGCATTTCAGGCTGCCCCCCTGAACCGGGTTTTCCTCCAGCCGAGAAAGCAAGAGTTTATCGATGCACTTCTTCAGTTTCTCCAGGAATCAAGGCTTTCTGCAACCCTTTTTTTATCCGGCGTCGATATGTCTAACAGGACGGATGCGCAGATGATGTTCGTAACCCCCAAGTCCTTTGCTCGGTTTCGTTGGTGCTTATAATCTCTCCCAGCACGCCGACGTACTACATTCGCCCACCAAGTTCTCCATCTTGGGAGAGTTTACCACTATCCTCCATCTCCCAGCTTCCCATTCCAGAATATTCATCGCCTGTTTCCCAGTACCCCAGTGCTTCACACGATGAAGGGCCGATCCCTTTCATCCCCGGAGGTGGCCTCACACGGCGGATCCTCTCCAGCCTCCCGGAGTCTTGGGAAATTCCAACAGCCGCACTTCTTCAGTTCGTGCTCGAAGGCGACAATAGATATGATGCGTCACTCTTGGCAGCAGTTGTAGCCAAGGTACTTTCATTAGAGGTGCGAGAGTGGAAGCAACCATTCAGCTGGCAGCAAGGGCTGTTTGGGACCCCTCATGACCAGACCTTGTATGGCTAATGACGGTATTTTTTGAGAAACGGAAATGTAAAGAATGCTGTACTCAATCATAAGAGAAACCGGGGGCGTTGTGATGGTCATCTTTCGTGGGAAAGACCGTTATAAGTGACACGAAAGAGTATCCCACACTAGTACTGTCGAGCCCACCCCACTGAAATGTGGGGTGTTCAAGGGTGATCATTACTTTCCCGCCACGCCAAGACGGCTCCACCGATTGCCTTTCTTTGCAGCCTGTTTCAGAGAAACGTACGCATATGGGTCAAGCCTGCCCTTTTTCTTGAGGTCTCCACCGGCCCTCTGTGTGCGTGAGGCACAATAGTTAACCTTGGCTCAAGAAAACTTCGGCCATCTCGACATCCTCATCTTCGACAGCATTCACGCGCCGCCGTCTCTTCGTATCTTTGTTAAATTTGATACGCCCACCTGGTCCGCGCGTAAATCCATCCGCCGATGTGAGAGCTTCTCGGTAGGCGGTGCCAGCGACGTCCGGCTCGGCTACGCTACCGACGTCGGAGTCTGACTCATCGATGATCATCTTGCCGGTCTGTCCATCAGTCTTGAAGTGGGCAGAGTCTTGTCGGTGCTTGGGTCGATGGCTACTTTTTGTGCCTATAGGACATTTTCGTGACTCTTGTCAGTGGAGTGTAAGGGGTATTGCGTACTCGTGATACGGGATGCTACTCCTGAGAGTAAATCCATGGGTTCGTCGTCGTCAAGTCGTAGGCGGGAGGCGAAGTCCCCAGCATTACGCTTCCCGGTCGTTACAGCAACTTCGTCATCGTCGTTGTCATCGCTGTCACTGAGGTCGCTTTCGCTACCATACAACACGTCCTCAAATGCATCGCCTGTAGTTGGATTCTTGGGTGGTTCCTATGAGAACAGAGTTGATACTTACTGTAGTTTAAGACAAGACATAGCACTAACCTCGTCGCTGACATTGCCTGCAGTGACGGCCTTTTTCCTTTTTGCGCGATCTTTTCGCTTTTTGATATTGACAAGAACCTTTGCTGCCTCTTCCCCGTTGGTACATGAATGTACCTTTTGGAACCCAAAACGTCGGATCATACGCTCGAAGATGTGCCGAACCTTCGTCTTGAAATGATTTTTGTGGTCATGAGCCCAGCCAAGAAGAGCAGGCACGAGCCGAGGCAGCTGCGCTTCTATCACGTCTTCTGGGAGGGTATGAATTGCCAATTTAACAAAGCCAAGAGTCGACTTGACAATTTCGCGGTTTGCAGAGGAGAGAAAGACAAGAAGTGTAGAGAAAACCTCGCCAAGCATGTTCGCAGGAATCGCGTCTACCATAGGGAAAGGCACCAATCAACAAGGTTGGTTATATATGCACTGATCAATGGTACCTTTGAACTCGAAGACTAGCCTCGATATGGCAGTGACGGTGGCACTGATCATATGTGGGGTTGCACCAGCTAGGCCAGCCGCGATCATAGTAACGTATTCTTCCAAGCTTGCTTTGGCTGACCCAAGCGTTGAACACCTGCGTACGGGCGATTAAGAAAATACTCATACCTTCACCTACATCATCCTCATCCATGCCATCGACCAAGTTGCGCTTTACCACGCCACCTTCTGCCATTTTCTTCCCCATGGCGACTATAAGCTCAAATGCTGCGCTACGGGCCTTTTCTGAGGGCTCTTTTGTGCCAAGGACAGCCTCAGGGATGAGCGATGGGATGACGTGTAAAGAGGAAGGAGGAATCAAAGGGAGCAGGTTCACATATAGTTGTAGCCGATCCTGAGGAGTGTATTAGAGACTGTGAATTACGTTCCAGATTTCATGAAATCATTGAGTTCACCTTTTTCGCGGCGGGTGAAAGCCCATCGGGCAATTCGTCTAGCTGTTTGATTAATACTTCCGCATCTAGCGACAGCTTACCGCCCTCGATTAGTCTTGCGAGGATTTTGTAGCCACGCTTTTGTACGCCGTTATCCGGGTTAACAAGCACCTCATTGGAAAGGATGTTGTCAAACAGCTCTGACGCATCTTGGGTTGAGAGATGGGGTATGATGAGAACGAGGATATCCTGGGTCATCGAGATAACGCTGCCAGTGTCGGTCGAACCGCGGTTATGCTGTACATTTTTCAGGTTCTGCGCAAAGAGGCCCAATACCTTGCGGTACCCTTTACTTATGGCCTGCTGGCGTGATGAGTCCATGATGATACCAGGACCAGAACGTGGCGTACAGTATCCCCGGCAATGCCCAGCCAGGCGGTGACAACCTCCCCGACCATTCCCCGAGTCTCCCGATCGACACTTCCGAAAACATTAAATAAGACTGCAAGCCAGCTTTCTGCTTGGCTGCGCAGGAAATCGATGTTTTTCGCTGCCTGATCTTGAGAAATGGTATCCGCACGGACGGCCGAAGGGAGCTTCTCCAAAAGAGTCAGGTCTTGTGATGCAATTGCCACATTGGAGTCTACGAGGACACGCAGCGCCCTTAGAACGAAGGACCGCAGCTCTACTTGTGTATACAATATTTGTGAAAGCATCTGCGCAAACGCAGGGCTGAAGGCCTGCGCGATAGATGAGATAACCAGCAGAGGATTGGCGAAGAAAGTTTGAGAGGCTGAAGGTTTAACTTACCTCCGGCGTATCCGCTTTTGACCAGCAGTAGCCAGGCAACCCTGCCCAGATCTGTGCTATTAGAACGGCCCACATCTTCGCCTCAGACTGACGGTTCTCAGACTCGGCACTCTGCTGAAGATTGAACATGCGCTCGGAGAAGGGAACAAAGTAGGACACAAAGTGTAGGAGTGGGGATGGATGTGGCTGAGCTAGCAACGGCAAGAGGAACGCACGCGGCTCACGACCTGCTTGGCTGGTGTTTACAACACGTAGATGAGTAAGCGGCGGGACTGCATGCCACAGGTGTGGGCGAACTGACCGATCAGCGGGTTCCAAGTTAAGGGGAAGTGCATCCAGCAAGGCTGCGGGCCCCATCGTCCCCATAGCCTGGCTAAGAACTCTATCAGCTGCTTCCTTGTGCTCGAAGTTTCTTTCTGTTCTCATATTTCCGATCTTCTGTACCAAGGGAAGTAACAAGACCTCCGCTGCAGTCGGTCCTGCTGGCATCTCGCGGTAACGAAGGTTCGAAATGAGCGTTGAAATGACTAGAAGGAGCTCTGACATTGACCGCGCGAAGGCAAGCGACTCGAATGCCTTCTCAGCCTGTAACACGAT
>WNFC01013281.1_pt1 | contig 22115 bp, 24 predicted proteins | sample 5400541 | NCBI WGS metagenome assembly WNFC01 (sample SAMN13153342, study PRJNA577476) | soil metagenome | isolation source: 120 cm saprolite under Douglas fir tree site 2 hole 2 replicate 1 | place: USA:California | collected 2015-04-18
CGCATGAACAAGCAGGAGCTCGAGAGGGCGCTCAGCCGCTGAGGGTGGACGTGGCCGACTCCGCCGTCGCTCTCACCGGAGGCCGCCTCAACCGGAGGCCGCCTCAACCGGGGGCAGCCTCGGCCATTTCGAACCACACCTTGGTCAACCCGTCGCGCTCGACCCCCCACGCCGTGGACAACCGGTCCACGAGCATGAGTCCCCAACCGCCTGTCGCCGTCCCCCCCGGACCGTCCCGGTGGGGGACGGGCTCGGCGGCCGGCTCGAAGCCCCCGCCGGGTTCCGCCACCTCCACCCGCAGCCCTTGGGGCAGCAGCCGCACGGTCAGTTCGATCTCCTGATCCGGGCGGAGGCTGGCGTGACGCACGCTATTGGTTACGAGTTCGCTGACGAGGAGCGTCGCCCGCTCGAGCAGCTCTCCTTCCAGGACCGGCCCCAATTCACCCCGGATGGCCCGCCGCGCGCGGCTCGGGGCCTTCGGGTCGGGGCCGAGGAACATGTGGATCGTCGAAGCATTCACCTCCCATGTGTACCCGCTTTGGGCGGCAGCGACGCCTTTCCGGCTCAGGGCACCGGTCCGACGACCTTGAGGACGAGCATCGCGAGGTCGTCGCGCGGCTCCCCAGCCTGGAAGGCCAGCACGGCGGTCTCCAGCTTCGTGGCGATGTCCTCGGCACCGAGGCCCTGACATTGGTGCAGGAGGGCCACCAGGCGCTCTTCCCCGAAGGTCCCGGTGGGCCCCCGGACGTCGGTGAGACCGTCGGTGAAGAACAGCGCGACATCGCCGACCTCGAGCTCGTTCACCTTCTCCGGCAGGTCCGGGGCCGGGAGGAAGCCGATCAGGGTGCCAGGGCGGCCTGCACGCTCGACCCTGCCGCCCGCACGCAGCAGCAGCGGTGGCGGGTGCCCACCACAGGCCACGGTGAGGCGCAGGCCACTGGGCCGCCAGCGTAGGCGGCCCAGGGCGATGGTGAGGAAGCGGCTGGAGGGCCGCTCGTCGATGACTGCCTCGTTCAACTGGAGCAGGATCTCGCGCGGCTTGCGATGTTCCCGGGCCGCTGCCCGGACGGTGTAGCGGGCCAGGGCGGTCAGCGATGCGGCTTCGATGCCCTTGCCCGAGATGTCACCCATCGCGAGGGCCCAAGCTCCCTCGCCGACGCCGAACACGTCGTAGAAGTCCCCTCCCACCTCTGACGCTGCGCCGGCCGCCCGGTACCGGGCGGCGATCTCCACCCCCGGGATCTCGGGAAGGCCGGGCGGCAACAGGCTGGCCTGCAGCGTCATCGCGATGTGGCGCTGCGCATCGAACAACCGGACGTGGTCGAGGGCCAGGGCCACCCGCTGGCCGAGGTCCTGGGCGAGTGCGAGGTCCTCGGGGTTGTAGCGCCGGACGCCGTCGGCGGCGACAGCGAGGCTGAGGCTGCCGAGCACCCGCGAGCGTGAGACCAGGGGGATACCGAGGTACGAGCCGATCGCCGTCCCCATGAATGCCTGGAGCATCCAGGGTGGGGCGTCTCGCACGTCCGGCACGAGCAACGGGCGCCGGGAGCGGATCACCCCCGCGGCGGCCTCTTCCCCGCCGAATTCCTCCTGGTTCCTCCCCGCAGAGGCTGCGGCGGCGCGCTCGATCCGCCCGTCGGCGGCCACGAGGTCGATGGCGCAGTAGTCGGCGACCGACTCGACCACCAGGGAAGCGAGCCGCGCCAGGGCCGCATCGACGTCCGTGGCACCTGTGAGGAGGGTGCTCGCCTCAAGCAGGAAGGACAGCTTTGCGCGCGCCCGGTCCGCCTCGAGACGGGCCACGCGCTCGGCCTCGTAGAGGCGGCTTCGTTCCTCCTGTGCCCGCTTCAGATCGCTCACGTCTCGGAAGTACCAGGCACGCCCGCGGTACACGCCGTCCTCGCCGGTCAGCGGCGCGCTCCAACGGTCGAAGACCCTTCCGTCGAGCAGCCTGATCTCGTCCCGGCCGCGCTCGGACCGGTGTGCCCGGAGGTGGTGGATGCGGTCAGCGAAGCCCGCCGGGTCCTCGACCAGCCCGGTGACCAGGGCGAGGAGGGCGTCGGCGTCGCGCGCCTCCATGACGTCGAGTGGGATCGCCCACATCTCGACCATCTTCTGGTTGTAGGAGAGGATCGTCCCGTCGGCGGAGACGACGAGGACGCCTTCGATGGCCGCGTCGCTCTGCGAGGTGAGCAGGGCCTTCTGCAGCTCCGTCTGCTGGTAGAGGCGGGCGTTGTCCAGGGCCAGGGCGGCGCGCTGGGCGAGGTCCGCAGCGAGCGCCACGTCGCCAGGTCCGTACCGGCGCCCCGAGTCCACGGTGGCGATCAGCGTCAGGGCGCCGAGGGTCCTCCCGCGGGCCGCGAGGGGGACGCTGATGTAGGACCGGAAGCCGAGCGCCTCGGTGAGCCAGCGGTGCTGGGCATCCCGGGTGGTCGCCTCCATGAAGTCTGCGGGCATGTCCTCGGCGAACTCGGGCTGCGATGTGCGCATCACGCGGACGGCCGGGTGCGCGCCGTTGGGGTCTGGGGGGTACTTCGTGCGGAGCATGTCCGCAAGGGGCTGACGCTCCGGGAGGGCGGCCTCGGCCGCGACCCGGTGAATCGAGCCGTCCTCGGGATCGAGCAGGTCGATGAGGCATATATCGCAGAGCGAGGACGAGGCAAGCCGCGCGAGGCGCGCCAGGCCCTCCTCGTAGTCCAGCGACGACGCAAGGAGTTGGCTGACATCCAGCAGCAGCGCCATCTCCGATTTGGTTTGCTCGGCAAGGCTGCGCGCTCCACGCTCCTCCTCGTAGAGCCTGGCATTGTCGATGGCGAGGCCCGCACGGCGAGCGACGTCCTCGACGAGGAGCACGTCGGTGGGGCCGTACTCACGCCCGGACTCCGCGCTGACCATCATGATCAGCCCGATCGTCCGCTCACGGGCCTGCACGGGCACGACCAGGACCGACCGGGCGTTGAGCTCCTTCAGCAAGGCGAAGTGCTCGTCGTCGACGGCGCCCTGGCGGAGCTGCTCGTCGGTGATCTCGTTGATGAGCATCGATCGGCCCGCTCGCAGATCGGGGCTGAGAGCCCGTCCTTCGCGCAGTGGGTAGGACTCCAGCCTGGCCACCAGCTCCGCCTTGGCGGGGTCCGCGTGGCGGACGACCAGGCGGCGGACCGTCTCGTCCTCGCGTACCTCACGGATGGCGCAGTAGTCGGCGAGGCTGGGGACCAGGAGTTCGGTCACGCGCTCCAGCACGCTGCGGTAGTCCAGGGAGGCGGCGAGCAGGCTTGGCCCGAGAGAGGACAGGAAGGCAAGGTGTTGCTCGCTCCGCTCGAGGTCGAGCAGTGCCTGCTGGCGCAGGGTGACATCACGGAACACCGTGACGGAGCCAAGCGTGTCGCCCCGGCCGTCGTGGAGCTCCTGGCCACGGATGAGGACCCAGTGCTCGGCGCCGGTGGCCCGCTCCCGGTAGCGGAAGACCGTCTCGACGGGGCCCCCGGAGCTCAGCGCTCGGCGCCCCGGGAAGCGGTCACGGGTGACGGGGCGCCCCTCGAGGTCGAAGACCTCGTAGCGCGCCGCGACGTCTGCGACCGGCGTCGCCAGCAGCTCCTCGACCGATGCCATGCCGAGGACGCGAGCGGCCTCCTCGTTGGCCCAGAGCAGCTTGTCGTCGGTCCCGCGGGCGAGGATGCCCTCCCCGGTCGCGTCCAGGACTCCCCGGAGCTGGGCGTGCGTCAACCGGTAGGCGGCACCGGTTCGGTACCGGCGCAGGGCGGCGACGACCTGGCTGGCGAGGATATCTGCCATGCGCGTCTCGTCTCCGTCGGACTCGTGCGGCGCGTCGTAGGCGGCGACGATGAGGCCGACCGGACCTTCGTCCTCCCGCAGGAGCCACACGTTCACCGCGGCCACCCCGTCGGGAGCCAGGGCCGCGACCAGGGCGGCCCCGTCACCCACCGGCGGCATGGAAAGCGCTTCGATCGCAGCCAGCGACAAGGGCGAGAATCCACCCGACGCACCCACCTTGAGCCGGCCCTGGGCATCGAGGACGGCGACGGCCCCCCGGTGCGCGCCGAGTACCTCGACAAGGGCGTCGAGGGCGTGCTTGTACACGTCCTCGACCTGATGCGCGTCGCTGAGGGCGCTCGCGTGGGAGAGGAGGGCCCGGAGCCGGTCGGAGACCGAACGCGGAGGGACGGCGAGCGCTGGCCGTGACATCCGCATCGGCGCTTCCACCCTGGCCTTTCGTTCCTCGGCGTCCATCCGCCTCCCCGCCTGGCTCAGGGACAGCGCCCCACAGGGAATTCTAAGACCTCGCAACCGTACCGCCGCAATCGGTTGTCGCACCCCAGTGCGCTATGCTCGAACGCATGTTCGACCTGACCCAGCTCACTGCCGAGCAGCGGCAAGCCGCCAACCACGGCGGCGGCAACCTTCTCATCGTCGCAGGGGCAGGGACCGGCAAGACCACAACCCTCACCGCCCGCCTGGCGCATCTGGTCCGGTCGGGGGTCGCGCCCGAGCGGATCCTCCTCCTCACGTTCAGCCGCCGGGCCGCCGCCGAGCTGCTGCAGCGTGCGGAACAGGTGACCGGGCAGGAGGTGGCTGCGGCGGCCTGGGGCGGCACGTTCCACGCCATCGCCAATCGCCTGCTCCGCCGTCACGGGCGGGCGATCGGGGTTCAGCCGAGCTTCACCGTCCTCGACCGGGCCGACACCGCCGACCTCCTGGCCCTGGTGCGGGACGAGCTCGGCGGCCCACGGGACCTGGCAGGGCGGGCCGAGGGGCCCCGGGCACGGCGGCGGGCGCGCAAGGAGACCCTCGAACGCCGTCATCGCCGAGGCCGCCGAGCGCCACCCCAAGCAGCTCTGGTCACGCCGGGAGGTCCGGGGCCGGCCCTCGCTCGTGCGGTGCGACGACGAGTCCGACCAGTGCCGGCAGGTCTGCGCCCGCATCCTGGAGCACCACGAACAGGGGACGCGGCTGACGGCGCAGGCCGTGCTCGTTCGCTCGGCCCACCACAGCGACCTCCTCGAACTCGAGCTGACCGCCCGCAACATCCCCTTTGTCAAGTACGGCGGCCTGCGCCTCCTCGAGGCCGCCCACGTGAAGGACCTGCTGTGCCTCCTGCGCCTGGCGGAGAATCCCCATGACGAGTTGGCGTGGTTCCGGCTGCTGCAGTTCCTCGACGGGGTCGGCCCGGCGCCCGCCCGGCGGATCACCGGGGGCCTGGTGACCGCGATGCTGCCGCTTGCGGCCCTGGAGGAGGCTGCGGTTGCCACGGAGGGCGGCCTGCCGGACGAGGCCCGTGCCGGGGCCCTCGACCTGGGGCTCGCCATCGCCGAGGCGGCCACGTTGGGCGCAGCCCGGGCGGGGCCGGCGGTCGAGCGGGCGCGCACGTGGCTCGACCCCCGCCTCGAGCACCGCTACACCGGCGTCGAGGCCCGCCGGGCCGACCTGGAGCAGCTCACGCTGGCGGCGGCGGGGGCCTCGACGCTGCGCCAATTCCTCGCCGACCTCACCCTCGACCCCCCGGCGGCCACGAGCGACCTCGCCGGGCCGCCGCATCTGGACGAGGACTTCGTCACCATCAGCACCATCCATTCGGCGAAGGGCTGCGAGTGGGACGTCGTCCACATCCTCCACGTCGCCGACGGCAGCATCCCCTCCGACCTGTCCACGGGCGATCCCGAGGCGGTCGAGGAGGAGCGCCGCCTCCTGTACGTGGCGATGACCCGGGCCCGCAACCACCTGTACGCCTACCTCCCGCTGCGCTACCACCGCCGGCGCTACGGGCAGGAGGACCCGCACGGCTACGCGCAGCTCACCAGGTTCTTCACGCCGGCGGTGCTCGCCTGCCTCGACGACCCACCCAAGCCGCAGGCGGCGGGGCCGGGGGACGGACCGTCGCTGAACCACATGCCGGACCGCCCGGCCATGCAGCGCCTCGACCGGGCGATCGCGAGCCTGTGGGACTGAGGCTCGTCCGGGCGTTCTGACGAGAATTCCCGGGCGGCGGGCGGCAATGGGGGAGGTCGGCCACTCTTCGTGGTCACATCGGATTCGCCATTTTTCCATAACACCCGTTTGGGAGCCTTGCAGAAGCTACGGCATCAAACTGTGGCTGTTTGACCGCGCCTGGCGCGGCGAGACAACCAAAGATGCGCCAGGACTCGCCCACCGGGTATGAGGGCGACTACAGAACGTGGTGACGCTGGAGCGACGCAGCCGGTCCGAGGCCGCGCAAGGAAAAGCTGGTCACCTATCCCTGCGATGGGCTAGCTGATCACGATCTCGCCGGCGGCCGTGGCGACGGTCACCGAGTTGACGCCCGGCGGGCCGCCGAGGTGCACCGGCAACGACTCGCCGCCCAGCCAGGCGGACAGCGCCGCTGGGTCGGCGCCGACCGTCACCGAGGCGATGCCCGCCAGCGCTTGGGCGTGGGCGGCCGCCATCCGGCCGGGGTGGTGCTCCGGGGCGACGTCCCACGCGATGAAGAACGGCAGCGACGGATCGTCCAGGGCCGCCCCCAGCCCCGCCATGCGCCAGCCGATCCGGGTCCCGTCGGGCAGCACCCGTGACTTCGCCTGGAGGCTGAGGCCGAGCCGGAGCGCGATGGCGTCGAGCTCGTCCGTCGCCACGCACCAGAGCATGAGACCGGGGGCTTGCTGGATGTGCCGTACGTAGCCGCTGCCCACGGGGTCCGCCGCCGCCTCGTCTGGGTCGACCACGGCCAGCAACTCGAGATAGGTGGAGCCGAGGGGAACGATGCGGTTGGCGGTGCCCCAATCGGGATGCCGCCCGCCCGGCACCGAGGCCAGGCCGTAGCGTGCCTGGACGCCGGCGGCGGCCCGGTCCAGATCGTCGACCCCCCACACGACGTGGTCGATGTGCAGCGCCATGAGCTGCGACTTTATTCGGGTTGTCCGACCGTTGCCAGCAAAGTGTCCCACTCCGCTGGGGACAGACCCGCCTCCACCGCCTCCATCAGCAGGGCTGCAAGCCGGCGGTCGGCGTGGTTGAGGTGCGCGATCAGACCGACGGTCACCGGATGCTGCGGCCGGGACTCCGACACGACGGCGTCGCCCGCCGCCACGTCGCCCTGCTCGACGACGGCGAGGTACGTGCCCGCCCTCGCCGCCTCCAGGAAACGCCGGGGGAACCGCTGGGTCCCCATGCGGAAGCCGAGCTTCCAGCAGGGGAAGCGGGGTGCGGTGACCTGAAGGAGTGCACTCCCGGCCCGCACCTGCTCGCCGATGCGCAGGGCGCTGAGATCGATGCCGGCGGTGGTCAGGTTGTCGCCGAAGGTCCCCGGGCCGATCGCCCGGCCGAGTTCCTCGCTCCACCAGGCGTAGTCCTCGGCAGCGTAGGAGTACACGGCCTTGGTCGGACCGCCGTGCACCGTCAGATCCGCCTGGTGGTCGCCGCTGACCTGCTCGGGCAGGATGGCGAGGCGCTCCGGCACCGGTTCCTTCCAGATGGCGGTCGTCCGGGTGCGGCCGCGGTAGACGATCTCGCGCACCGACCCCACGTTGACCGACATGACCTGGCCGCTCAGCATGGTTTCCATGTTTTAATAAGTCTTGATGAGTGTAAAATTAGCATGTGTGGTCATCATCGCCGTCCTGACGTGCCTGTTTGCCCTGCCGGGCCTGGTGATCTTCCTGCTGATCGCCGGCTCCGCCGTTCCGGTAGCGGCCAACGCTGCGGCGGCTGGGGACATTCCCCCGGTGGCGATGGCCGCCTACACCTATGCCGCTGCCCGGGTCGGCGACCTCGTCACGGGGTGCACCGTCCCGGCCCCCGTCCTCATGGCAATCGGGAAGGTGGAGAGCAACCACGCGACGCCCGTCATCGGGGCGGCCCTCGACGGTTCGATCCCGGGCACGGCCACGGTGCACGATACCGACGGCGGCGCCCTGGACGGGGACCCGGTGTGGGACCACGCCGTGGGTCCGATGCAGATCCTGCCCTCGACGTGGCGGGCATGGGGGCAGGACGCCAACGGCGACGGCGTGGCGGACCCGCAGGACTACGCCGACGCCGCCCTGACCGCGGCGGTCATCCTCTGCCACGATGCCGGCGGGCCCGCAGATGCCCGCGGGCTCGCCCGTGCCGACCTCACCGTTCCCGCCACCCTGGCGACCGCCCTGCACGGCTACAACGACGCTGACGGCTACGTCGCCGAGGTCATGGCCTGGGCTGCGTGGTACGGGGAGTCCGGCCGTGCGGCTAGATCGGCAGCATGACTTCCTTCGCTTCGCCCTCCAGGGGCAGCACTTCGTACGTCTCCTGGGGCCCCGGACGGTTGATGAAGCCCAGGGTCGCCGTCTTGATCCCGACACTGTCGAAGCTGGCCGGGTGGTCCCGGTCACGCCGGTGACCCGGGGCAGGGCGATGGTGAAGGTCAGCCTTCCCGCGTCCGGAGGGCCCCCCCTGAGGCTCACGGTGAGCAACGTGCCGGGGGCTGTCGAGGCGCCCGATTTGCGACCCGTAGAAGGTGAAGTCTCCTTCGGGGCCCTAGTAACGGAGTTCCCCTCCCGAGTGATCCTGGCCGGCCTCGATCGGGCCGGGCGTGGTGGGGAAGAAGGTGACTTCCGTGTCGTCCCCGGTGAACGTGTACTCGTTGGGCTGCGCAGCATCTCCACCTGCGCCTGCACCAGCACCACCCTCGTCATATCTGACTGCCATCTCGCGTCTCCCTTGCGCTTGGACCTGGAACAATCCGTCCAGGCCGTCCGATCTGAGGACGACGATACGGCGCGACCGGGGGGCACAGCATCATGGAGAACCCTGACCCTTAACGCTTCGGTGTGAGCCGCGGAGGCGTGGAAGTTCTGGTACGCAGAGCCCGCTTTTCTTCCACACCTCCGGCGCCCACCTGACGCTGATGACATGCCGGCGGGAGCTCTACCCCCGAGGCAGCGGCGCCCGCTCGATCGCTGTGGCAACCCATCCCGCGAGCTCATCGAGGAAGCCGGGGTCGATGCCGTGCCGCAGCGGGGACTCCCGGTACAGCACATCGGCGCCCGCCGCGACGAGGCGGTCTCGGGCCTGGCGGCCGAACTCGACGGAGATGACGTTGTCGTAGGTCCCATGGCCGATCGCCACGGGCGGGAGGGGGGCCGACAGGTCGAGGTCGAAACCCTCGACCGACGGCATGAACCCGCTCAGTGGCCCGAGTGCCGCCGGCCGGGGCCGCCCTGCCCCAAGGCCCGGTGGGATCCCGGTGGTACGGGCAAGCTCGTCGAGCCAGCCCGACACAATGCGGTAGGTCGCGTGGAACGTCTCGGGGTCCGGGTAGCCGACCTGGCGCGTGATGTACCAGTGGGCCCCGCCCGGCGGCAGGGCGCGCGGCCCACGGGGGGTGACGCCGAGGAGGCGCCGCTCCGGATCCAGGTCGTCCAACAGCCGGTAGAGGTCGTACTCGTCCGATCCCCTCCCGTGGAACAGCACCAGCGCGCCTTCGGGCTCCCCGGTCGCCGGCCGGACGAGGTACGTGAGGTCCTCCAGCCCGCTCATCGGACCAGCCTCCGGCGCGGGTCGGGGAGCGGCGTGAGGATGCCGTCGAGCCGGCTCCGGAGGTGTTCGAACGCAGGTGGCAACGAGAGCGACTCGCCAAGGTGCGCCGGGTCCTCGTCGGTGGCGAAGCCGGGGCCGATCGTCGCGATCTCGAACAGCACCCCGCTGGGCTCACGGAAGTAGATGGAGCGGAAATAGAAGCGGTCGATGACCGGCGTGGGCCGAGCCCCCGCCTCGACCAGGCGCTCGTGCCAGGCGACGTGGTCGTCCCTGGGCGAGGCCCAGGCGACGTGGTGCACGGTCCCGGCACCAGGGATGCCCCGTCCGGGTGCGTCGTCGTAGACGTACCGACCGCCACGCTGGCTGCCACGCGCCTCGAACGCGCTCGACCCTGCCGCGGGCTCGAAGCCCAGCGTCTGCTCGAGCAGGCCCCGGCTGCGGTCGGGATCGAAGCTGTAGGCCCGGACGGAGCCGAAGCCCTGCAGCGCAAGGTCGGCGGGGATCTCGGGATGCTCCGCGATGAGGGGCTGGTCCGTCACCGACGACACCTCGAGGGCGAGGCCCAAGCCCTCGGGATCGTCGAACTCGAGGCGGCCCGGGGTCCGCTGCGACTGGATGCCGTGGGCCAGCAGACGGTCCTCCCAGAACGACAGCGCCTCGTCCGATGCAACGCGCCACACGACCCGGTGCACCATCCCGGCACCCGGCGTACCCCGACCGGCACCGGGGTACTCGAAGAACGTCAGGTCGGCCCCGGGGCTGCCTGCCTCGTCGGCGTAGAACAGGTGGTACACGGTCGGATCGTCCTGGTTCACAGTTTTCTTCACCAGGCGGAGACCCATGGTTCCGGCGTAGAACGCGACGTTGCCGGGCGCGTTGCCCGTGATGGCGGTGATGTGGTGGATTCCTTCAAGTTTCATAATTGACCTCCTAACTATCCTGCCGTTGTGAACGCCCGGCGTTCCGCCATATTCCACGGTCTACGGCGTCAGTCCGGCGGCTCCGACGGCCGGAGCAGCCACCGGTAGCCGATGCCCGGATCGGTGGCGACGATCCGCGGCCGCCGGGGATCCTCCTCGATCTTGTGGCGGAGCTGACTGATGAATACCCGCAGGACGTCGACGTCCCCTTCGTAGCCCCTCCCCCACACCTGGTCGAGCAGCCAGTCATGCGTGAGGAGCTTGCCCGGGTGCCGGGCCAGGGACTCGACCAGCGACCACTCCGTCTTGGTCAGGCGCACGTCCTGGCCGGCACGGGTGATGGTATGGCTGGACAGGTCGATCTCGACGTCGCCATCGGCGAAGCGGAAGGGTCCTGGCGAGCCCTGGCCGCCGGTCCGCCGCAGCAGCGCCCGCACGCGGGCCATCAGCTCGTCGACCCCGAACGGCTTCGTCAGGTAGTCGTCGGCCCCAAGGTCGAGCGCCGCCACCTTGTCCGCCTCGTCCTCCCGGACCGACAGCACGAGGATCGGGACCGCGTTCCAGGCCCGGAGCTGCCGGCACACGGCCAGGCCGTCCATCCCCGGAAGGTTGAGGTCGAGCACGACGAGGTCGGGGTCGAAGGTGCGGAGGGCGCCGATTGCCTCCTCGCCGTCGGGGGCCACCTGGACCACGTAGCCCCGCGACGAGAGGGCACGGCTCACCGCCCTGCGGATGGCCTCCTCGTCGTCGACGACGAGCACCCTGCCCTTCTTCACGCCGGTTGGTTCACGCCGGTTCGCTCACGCCGGTTGGAGGGAGAACCGGAAGGTCGCTCCCCCACCCGGGGTCTCGTCGACCCAGATCTCGCCCCCCATCTGCGCCAGGAACCCTTTGCAGATCGCCAGGCCGAGGCCGGTGCCGAGCCGTGGGTTGCGCTCGTCCACCTGGTAGAAGGGAAAGAAGAGCTGGTTGCGGAGCGCCGGGGCGACGCCTCGACCATGATCGACGACCGCCACGACCACCTTCCCGTGATCGCGGCACGCCTCGACCTCGATGCCCGAGGCACCGGCCTCGGTGGCCGCCTTGGCGGCGTTCTCCAACAGGTTGGCCCCGACTCGGTCCAGGAACACCGGGTCGGCCCGGACCCCGGCCACCCCCTCCTCGACACTCAACGAGATCGCAAGGCCGGGCCAGCGCCGCATCGCCCGGTCCACGCATTCCGACAGCACCTCGCCGAGGTCCACGCCCTGCAGGCGGGCCCGCAGCGTCCCGCCTTCGATGCGGGACATGTCGAGAAGGTTCGCGATCATCGACGCCAATCTGTCGGTCTCGTGGTTGACGCTCTCCAGCGCCTCCCGAAGGTCGTCCGGGCCGTGCTCGGCGTCGTCGCCCAGCAAGTCCGTCACCGAGGCCTTGATCGCGGCGAGGGGGCTTCGCAGGTCGTGGGACACCGCCGCCAGCAGCGAGCGGCGGAGGTGGTCGGTCTCCTTGTACACCTGGGCCTCCACGGCCGCCTTGGAGAGGCGGTCCCGCTCGGCGACCACGGCCAGCTGGTCGGAGAACGCCCGGAGCACCCGGCCCTCAGCCTCGGTCAGCACGGGACGGTCGCCGCCGAGGACGAGGTGGCCCAGCAACCTGCCACCCACCGACAACGAGAGCACGGTGCCCGGCCGCGCCGGAGGCTTCGCTGGCGGCGCAGCCTCGTCGAGGACCAGCCGAGCGGAGGAGAAGTCGAAGAGCTCCGCCACACGTGCCAGCACCGCGTCGTAGCTGCCCGCCCCCGCCCCGAGGGCGACGAGTTGGGCGCTGAGTTCCTGCAGCCCGGCCAGCTCCGCTTCCCTCGACTCGGCAGCGTCCGCCCGCTCCCGCGCCTGGGCCAGCGCGGCCGAGATGAGCACCGAAAGTCCGAGGAACACGAACAGCACCACGATGTCCTCGCTGCTGCCGATGACAAAGGAGTTGTAGGGCGGGAGGAAGAAGAAGTTGAACGTGAGAAAGCCGAGGACCGAGGCGACGATGCCCGAGCCGAGGCCCCCGATCGCCGCCGCGGCAACGACGACCGCGAGGTAGCCGAACCCCTTGCTGAGCGGCGCGATGTCATTGCGGAAGGGCAGGAGGGCAGCGGTGAGGGCCGCCGTGCCGGCGGTGGCGACGAGGCAGCCGGCGAGCCGCCGGCGGGGCCTGCGGATCGTGAGCCGGGCCACCAGCGGCGGGACCCTGGCTCGGGACCCGTTGACTCCTCCAGCGACGAAGGCCATGTCAGTTCCAAGTCTGGCACGCCGCCAGCGAATACCTACGCGTCCCGTAGGCGAAGTGGTCCTTTCCTTATGAGTCCCATAGGCGGTCCTGCCAGCCTGGGAGCGCCAGGGAACGTGGGAACCGAAAGGGGTGTGGCATGGCGTCCTCGCACGGCACGCAGGCAGCGCGCTCGACGGGTCGAACGTTCGTGATCGCAGGACCCAACCCCAGCGGCGAGATCCCGGCGAGCACCCGCGCCATCGCGGCCCAGCGCGGTGAGCTGGTCGTGCTCGCCACCGGCTGGCCTCCCACCCCAGCCCAGCAGCAGTTGATCGGTGAGGCGATGCGCCACTTCGCGGACCTGGGCCTGCCGGTGGGGGCCCGCCTGCTCTACAGCGAGGACGAGATCGAGGATCACCTGCGCCCGGGCGACACCATCATCGTGCCGAGCGTGGTCCAGTCCCTCGACGAGCCAGCCTTCCCAGCGGCCCCCAGCCCGGCGTACGCCGCTGCCGAGCGACGGTAGTCGGCATGCAAGGGCTTTTTTAGAACAAAGTAGACCCGACAGAACCCGCGCCGGGCGCGGTTTTTGGCGGCAACTGAGCGAGGCTGCGAAGATGCGCCGATGACCGAGGCGCCGCGGACGGCACGAATCCTGATGGTCGCCCCCGTGCCGGTTTTCACCCCGCGAGGAACGCCGATCGCCATCCTCAACCGCTGCAAGGCGCTCAGCGTGCTCGGTCACCGGGTGGACCTCATCACCTACCCGATCGGTGAGGACGTCCCGGTCCCCAACCTGCGCTACCTGCGGGGGCCCGCCATACCGGGCCTCACCAGGGTGAAGGTCGGCCCCTCGCTGGCCAAACTTCCCCTGAATGCCGGCGTGCTCGCCACCCTTCTCCGCCACCTCCGACGTGGTCGCTACGACGTGCTCCACACCCATGAGGAGGCTGGTCTCTTCGGTGCCTGGCTCCACCGGCGGGCCGGCATCCCCCATGTCCACGACCTCCACAACGATCTGGCGATGGCGACGGAGAACTACGGCTACTCGGCACGCCACCCCTTCGTCCGGTGCGCCAGCTGGCTTGAGGGCCGGATCATCTCGACCGCCGCGACGACGATCGTCATCTACCCCGATCTCGCCGCGCTCGTGCACCGGCACGCTCCCTCGACACCGGTGCACGTGGTCCACAACGTGCCCTTCGAGCCGCCGGCCGATCCCCCACTCGTCGAGGAACTCCGGCGCACGTGGGCCCCCGCCGGTGAACCGCTGGTCGTCTACACGGGGACCCTCGAGCCGTACCAGGGCATCGACGTGCTCCTCAAGGGATTTGCTGCAACCCGTCCCGCGAGCGATGGGCCCGCCCCCCGCCTGATCGTCGTGGGAGGCCGCGACGCTCAGATCGCCGAACTGCGCCCACGGGCGGCCGATCTGGGAGTCGGCGACCGGGTGGTCTTCACGGGTCTCCGCCCACCGGGCGAGATACCGTCGTGCATGGCAGCAGCCGACGTCCTGGTGTCGGCGCGATCCACCGGTAGCAACATCCCCCTCAAGATCTACTCGTACCTCCGGGCCGGCAAGCCCATCGTGGCAACCGACATCCCCAGCCACACACAGGTCCTCGACGGAACGACAGCGATGCTGGTGGACTACTCGCCGGCGGCGCTTGCGGCAGGCCTCACCAAGGTTTTGAGCGACCCCGCCCTCCGCCGGGAGCTGGGCGCTGCCGCCGCCCGCCTGGCCGCGGATCGCTACTCCCCCCCTGCGTACCTCCGCGAGGTGGCCGGGTGCTATGCCGACGTGGGATTCCCAGCCCCGGATCCCCCTGATCTGGAGGCAATGGCCGCCACGCTGGACCGCTGAGGGCCTGGTCCGGCGCGCCCCTCACTCACTCACCAGGGGGTTGGCCGGCTCAAGGAGAGCAGGGCCTGAAGCGTGATGTCCATCGCCTCGCTGGTCACCCATGTCCAGGTGGGGCGGTAGGGCTGCCAGTCGGGGGCCATCTGGTACAGCACTCCCTGCCCAGGCTTGTAGAAGATCTTCGTGTCGATCAGTTGCGTCAGCGACTGCTCCATCGGCAGGTAGGCCCCGTGCATCTCCGGGAATGAGTCGGCGAGGTGGAACGCCTGGAGCATCAGCGTCTGGCGCCCGGACTCCTTGTAGGAGCGCAGCACGGAGGGCTCACCCGGCGCATCCTGCGTCGATCCTGGGAACTTGATCCCCGAGAAGTACCCGCCGTTGGCCGTGTCCCAGAGGCCAAGCGAGTTGTTGGAGGCGGTGAGGGGATCGAGCAACTGCCTGGCTCTCGCCAGGAGCGATGGATCTCCGCTCACCTTGGCCGCGTGGAGCAGCGAGAGTGCCATGGTGCCGACCTCACCAAGCCGAGCCACGCCGCCGTCGATGCTCTGGTTGCGGTACCGGTATCGGGAAACCGACTGCGCCGGCGTTCCAGCGGTGATGTCTTGCAGCACCATGAGGAAGGTGGAATGACTAGGGAGGAAGGCGTGGGCGTAGACGTAGTCGAGCGCGCGCTTGCCATCCGCCGCCCATTCGGGGTGATTGAAATCCCTCCCGGCTTGGATCAGAGCACAGGCACTGTCGAGGGCCTCGTCAGTCCGGTAATAACCGGTGGGGTGCGTGGCGTCGACGAAGTAGATCGCGCCGACATCGGGATGGAAAAGTGTGGAATCCACATAGGTCACCAGATACTGCGCCGAATTCGTGTAGAACGGGTCGCCCGACGTGCGGGCCAGGTCCATGAGCACGTCATAGGTCCATCCCCGTTTGTCGCCCGGCTGGGCGAACTCGCTCTTCACGATGGGGGTATAGCGGGCGATCTCTGCGGCGGCGGTCGCGTCATCGGGATGGAGAGATTTCTGGACCCAGAGATCGTCGAGGTAGCGGAGGTCCGTCAGGGGGTCGTGGCGGTGGGTCCCGAGTGGGTCGGGCTGGTCGCCACCCCCGATGTTGACCACCAGGGGGTTGGTGCCGTGCCTCCAGTTGATGTACAGGGCACCGAGGCCGCCATTGAGCGTGGGATCGGGATTGTGGCCTTCGGTCGCCATGGTGGTGAAGAGTGCCCTCACGACCATGTCCGTCTGGCCAGGTGCCACGGGTGCGCTCGTACTCCCGGGAAGGGACGGGCTCACGCTGCCCGAAGGGGCGCCTCTCGGACGTGGACCCCCCCCGGTGCACGCCGTGACGACGATGAGCGACACCGCGAGGGCCACCACACGCATCTTGGCGTTCACGGGCACCCCCCTATCGTACCGAGGCCCGATCGGCCGGTCTGCATGTCGCCGTGGAACAACGCCAGATGGATGGCGGGACGCGTCGCTCAGCGCACGTTCGAGTAAGCATCTCTTCATATGAAGATTCATCAATGTCCGTTTCGGCAGCCTGCGAGTGCGGAAGCATCCCCTCAGCGGTCTGCAGCATCCGATCAGCTCCCTTAAGTATCAAGGCACAATAATGTTTCGAAACGCTCTAGGATCAGAACGCGGGCAAAGCACCGACGTTCACAGAGCCGTAATATTTTGGACATATCGTCCCTGTTAGCGTGGTTGGCCGACCAGCCACCGAGGGGTCTGCAAATGGAGGGGGGGTCTATGACCGAGCCGCACGAAATGAACGCCGGACGGGAACACCCGGCACCTCATGTCATCGATCTGGTCGACGGGGTCCTCTGTGCCCTCGACCGTCCCAACGGATTCCGCATCTATAACCTGGGAACCAGGCGACCACGAGATTGGGTGATCTCGTTGCGCTCATCGCTGAGCGCCTGGACCGGCCGCTGCGGGTGAACCACCAACCCGATCAGCCCGGTGATGTCCCTCTCACCTTCGCGGACATCACCCGGGCCTGCGAAGAGCTGGGCTACCACCCCTGCACGCCGATCACCGAGGGGCGCGACCGGTTCGTGGCCTGGTATCAGCGAGAGGTTCTCAGTGACAACGGCCCTTTTGGGGGCGAGGTCGCCGCCATCGCTTGACGGAGCAGAACAGCAGGCAGCCACGTGTTGGTTTCCCGAGTCGCAGGCCCTCTTCCCACAACCACCGGTTCACTTACCTGAATGGAGGCAAGGGCGATGCCCCCCATTTCGCCGCTGGCAGCAGTTGACGACACTCGAACCGAAACCGAAACCGAGTCTGTCCAGACAACCCGCACGTTGAGCATCGTGATCCCGCTCTACGAGGAGGAGGACAACGTCGACGCCGTGCTCGGCGAGCTCTTGGACGTGCTCGACGCCATGCACCATGAGGCCGAGGTGGTGCTGGTCGATGACGGAAGCAAAGACGCCACGGCCGTCCGGGCGGCGGCCTGGTCCAGGAAGGACGACCGGGTGCTGACCGTGCTGCTGCGTCGCAACTTCGGGCAGACCGCGGCCATTGCCGCCGGGATCCAGAAGACCACCGGCGGGGTGATCATCCTCATGGACGGCGACCTGCAGAACGACCCCCGTGACATCCCCGCACTGGTCGCGAGGATGGACGACGGCTTCGAAGTGGTGAGCGGATGGCGCAAGGACCGCAAGGACAAGCTCATCCTGCGCCGGCTCCCGAGCCAGGCCGCCAATCGCCTGATCTCCCGGGTGACCAAGACCCACCTCCATGACTACGGTTGCACCCTCAAGGCCTACGACGGCAACATGTTGCGGGATCTTGCCCTCTATGGGGAACTGCACCGCTTCATCCCGGCCCTTGCCGCCAACGCCGGTGCCCGCGTCACCGAGGTTGCGGTCAACCACCGGCCGCGGGTTCACGGCCGGTCCAAGTACGGGATCTCCCGTACCGTCCGGGTCCTCCTCGACCTGCTTACGGTAAAGTTCATGGATCGCTACCTTACCCGGCCCATTCAACTCTTCGGGATGCTCGGTCTCGGATGCTTCCTCCTTGGGGCGGCCACCATCGCCTGGCTCGTTCTCGACAAGCTGATGGGATCGGGCTTGAGCGGACGACCGCTGCTCCTGCTTGCGGTCGGGTCAGTCATCGTCGGAGTCCAGTTCCTCTGCATCGGACTCCTCGGCGAGTTGCTGGTGCGGATGCGCCACGAATCCGGACGGAGGCCCTACATCATCGCGACAGTTCTCGGCTCTGGCCTCGACCTGAGGGGCGAGGAGCTCGGAACCAACCGTTGACCGTGACTGCCGAACCACCCACCGCTGCTCGAGGTCGATCCCGGATCTTTTCGCTTGCCAAGTTCGTTGTCTCTGCCTTCTTGCTGGCGTTCATTATTTCCAAGGCTGGGGGCCATGCCCTCGCCCATACGCTCCTCCACGCCCGGCCGGGATGGCTGGCGGTAGGGCTCGTTCTTACCGCCGGCGCGGTAGGCGCGAGTGCCGCCCAGTGGCAGGTGCTCCTTGCGGCCAGCGACATGCCACGCCGGTTCCGGCGCTTGCTCAGTCTCGAGATTGCCTGCAAGGCGTTCGATGCCGCCCTCCCAAGCTCCATAGGCGGTGATGTGGCCCGCACGCTGCTGGTGGCCGACACGCCCCAGGAGCGGCTCCGCGCCACCCGCATCACCCTGCTGCGGGCGGTGGGAATCCACCCGCCGATCGCCTACGCTGCGGTCGTGGTCCTCGTCGTCAATGCCCTGTCGATGCTGCCCATCTCCCTGGGGGGATACGGGCTTCGCGAAGGCACGTTCAGCCTCTTCCTGGCCGTGGGCGGGATCGCCACCGCGGCGCAGGGGGCCGCGGTGGGCCTGTGCATCACCGTTCAGACGCTGTTGATGGGTTTGCTGGGGATCCCGATCTATCTGCTTCTCGGCCGGCAACGGCATGCGCTCCGTGAAAAGCAGCTGATTGCCGAACCCACATGAGGGGGGCTCACGCGAAGGTCCGCGGCCCGTTTCATTGGCGGGTCGGGGTGGTGCCCGTGTGGATACCGGTTGCGTTCGCCGCCGCGGTCGGAGCTTTCCTCGTCCTGGGAAAAGGTTCCGGTTCGACGGTCAAGGTGACGGTCGCCGCGGCCGGCCCCCGTCAGATCATCACCACGGTGGGAGGGCTCGGGCAGGCGGACGCCGGTCTCAACGTCTCCGTGACGCTTCCCTTCGACGCCTCCGTGCTCAGCATCCTTGTCCAACCCGGACAGCAGGTGACCAAGGGGCAGCCCTTGTTCGACATCGATCCCACGGCATTCAGGACCAGCCTTGCCGAACTCACCATCCGTCAGCAGACTGATACCGCCTCCCTCGGCGTCGACCAAGCCTCATTGGCCCAACTGCAGGCAGGGGGTTCTCCGGAGGCCATCGCCGCCGTCCGGGCCAAGATCAACGCCGACACGGCCCGGCTGGCGCTCGACCAGCAACTCATCAGCCTTGCCAGGAATCCCTCCCCCAGCGTAATCGCCCCCGTCGACGGAACGATCGGTGCCGTGAGCGCTCAGGTCAACCGGGTTGCCCTGGCCAACCACCCGGTGCTCGACATCCTGGATCTCAGCAGCGTCCGGGTCACCGCCAAGCTACCGGTCGCCGATGAAGGCGTGGTCAACGTCGGCGATGCCGCGCAGATCGACTTCGGCGACGTACCCGGCCTCTCACTGCATGGGGCCCTGATCTCCAAGTCTCCCGTCATCATCAACGGGGGCCTCGACTTCCAGGTCGTGGCCCAGGCCGCCAACACGCCCGACCACCGGGCCCACCCGGGCATGTCGGCCTTCGTCGGTGTCGCCGTCACCTCGACGGCAAACGTGGCGATCAACAAGTTGGGGGTCCTGAACAAGACGGACGTGCCCACCGCATTCGTCGTGAAGAATGGCGTCGCGGTCCAGCGTAAGCTGGTACTCGGCGTCACGGACGGTCAGTATTACGAGGTGCTGAGCGGCATCAGCAACGGTGAGCAGGTGGTCATCGTTGGCGGCTACGCCCTCGCGGACGGCACGAAGGTTCGGGTCACGGGCACCCGGTCCTGAACGACGGCTTGGAGGCGACAAGAACTGCTCCCCGGCTCCCAGTGGGAGTGGTGTTGTTGGGCGGCGTTGCGCTGCTTGCGGTCGGCACCGGGCGGCCCTGGCTGAACGTGCCCCTCCAGCATCAGGTCTCCGCCATGCGTCTCGCGGTGGTTGCCCCCGGGTTCGCCACCCCGACCTGGCTGTCGTACGGGTCCATCGTCCTCGCCGCCCTGGCGCTTGCCGTTGCTGCGCTGGTGCGGAAACGGGGCCGGGCTTCAGCGTTGTCGGCGATCGCCGGCGCCGTTGGCATGCTCACTCCCCTACTGTTCGGGGTCGCGTCGGCCTTGAGCGACAACAGCCTGACCGCCCTTCTGACCCGCCGGGCCGGCGAATACGGGCAGATGACATCGCAGTACGGCTTTGCAGTCCCCCAGGCACCGATGACGAGCTTCATCCTGATCCCACTGCACGGGGCCTGGCGGACCGTCGGACCCGCCCTCCAGCCGGGCTGGCTGCTGACCCTCCTGGGTGGGGGGGTTCTGCTCGCCACCGGGTGGCGGCCTCTGGTCGCGGTTGGGCGCCGCCACCGTCTCGCCGCGGGTGGGGTGGCGATGCTCGTTGTCGCCGTCGTCGCCATTGCCTTCGGACGAGGCTACTGGGGCAACCGGGTCGCGGATTCAGCACTCAGCGCCGGGCACGCCGGTTCCTACCGGCTGGCGCTCTCGAGGTTCCAGCGGGCCGAGGACCTGAATCCCACGGTCCGGCTCCGCGTGGACGTCGAGGAGGCGGCGAGCGTCGCCCTCGCCCAGACAGGCCAGACCACGCTCCCACTGGCCCGCTTCGCCGAGGTGAGAACCAAATTGAGCAGCAGAGAAACGGACCTCGCGCTCGCGCAACTGCACACTATCCATGCCATGGACCCCGGCAACACCGTGATCGCCGACGCCTACCGGGAGGCGGCGGTGGGGCCGCCGCCCTCGGTCCCCTGCTGGCGCAGCCGGTTCTCGACGCTCTCTCCGCCCGGTACACCCTGGGCAGGGTGTTGTACCGCAACCAGGCCTACACGGACGCCATGGCCCAGATGCAATGGGTCGTCGACCACACCGTGGACGACGAACTGGCCTCCTCCGCGCTCACCTACGTCTCCCTCTGCCAGAAAGGCCTGGGCGATGACATCGCAGCCCGGAAGACACTCCTGGCAGCCATCGCGCGCGACCGTGCGTACGCCAACCTCCCGGCCCGGGCGCTCGCGGCGGGACTCTTCACCCCAGGGCGATTTTGAAAGGTGTCCGTCTGGCTCTCGCCGTCCTGGTGGTCGTCGCCTGCGGATGGCGGTTGGGCGACATCCGATCATCGATCTCCCATGACCTCAACGCGGCCACCTACCCGGTCGACTTCGGCGGTGCCCAGTGGCTGCGGGCCGCCTCCGGCGGGTCCGTCGCCTATGTCCGGACCACGTTCGACCTGCCCGCGATGCCAACGCGCGCCACACTGCTCATCGATTCCGACCAGTGGTTCCGGACATTCATCAACGGAGCCGCAGGCATCAACAATCGCCAGCGGGCCCGGTCCGGTCTGTCGCCCCTCACGTCGGTCGTCGACGCCACCGGCTACCTCCACCAAGGGCTCAACGTCCTCGCCTTCGTCGTAACCAATGTCGATGACCGGCCGCCCGCGTTACGGGTCCGGCTGACCACCGCCGCCGCCGGACATACCACCGACCTCACCACCACGCCGGCCTGGCGAGCCACCACCGACGTCAGTCTGGTCCACCTGCCGGCGAGACAACCGAAGTTCCAAGAGGCAGGCTTCGACGACAAGCATTGGCCACAGGCGCTGGCGGTCGCGGCACCCCGGCCCGCGGGTCGAGCCATCGTGCCGCCCGGCGTCGTGGACCACACCTTCGATGGCGCAGTGATCATGGCGGCACCGCCGGCACCCGATCTGGTGGTGGGGACGGCCCTGAGCTTGCCGTGGCAGCCCACCGACGGCTGGATCCGGGTGGCGACGAATGCAAACTACAGCCTCTTTCTCGACGGCCATGAGGTCATCTCGGTGCCTACGATGGGGCCCCCACTCGGAAGTCCGGCACCTGTGCACATGCAACTCTTCGACCTGGGGCGGTGGCTCCACGCTGGCCGCAACGTCGTGACGGTCCACGTCACCGACCAGAGAGCGGCTGCGATCTACGTCGATGGGGACCTGACCGCTCCGGGGGGCAGCCTCCGATTCGCCACCGACCGCGGCTGGGGTGCTGCCGGCGCCCTGTCGAACGGAGCTGGCGCCTACGCGGTGCCGCTGGCACCGGCCTCCTCGTTGGGGCCTCTCCCGGCGGTCTGGCCTGAGGGCACCCGTGGGTCCGTGGTGACCAAGGGGTTCCTGCCGGCGCCGGTCAGATACCGGCTCCTACCGCCGCTCAGCGTGGCGGGCCTGATCGTTGCCGGATGGTTGGTGCTGGCGGGCCTGGGCTCGGCACTCCGCCGGATACGGTTTGCCCAGGCCCTGGAGCTTGGTGCGGTCGGGCTTCTGCCCGCACTTGTGGCGATGGAGGTGGTCCGC
>WNFC01001928.1_pt1 | contig 22110 bp, 22 predicted proteins | sample 5400541 | NCBI WGS metagenome assembly WNFC01 (sample SAMN13153342, study PRJNA577476) | soil metagenome | isolation source: 120 cm saprolite under Douglas fir tree site 2 hole 2 replicate 1 | place: USA:California | collected 2015-04-18
CATCTGACCATCGTGTCGTTTTTCCTCAGGCGGATAGAATGCCAGCACGTAAGCTGAACTGACCTCTTCAGCCAACGCACGAAATAGCGGCACATAATCCTTCTCGTTAGCGTAAACATTTCTTCCACCTGTAGCTTCAGCCAATCCGCTTACATCAAGAGGAGTAGGCAACGGTGTCTGCGTGGCAGCCGGCATTATCCGCGAATAAGAGGGAAGCGTAACGACGTAAACACTGACGTCGGCGGCATTGGCGCGCTCAATTACAGTTGGAGCAGAGACCGTGTCGCCCACGGGAAAGCCGTCAGTTACAACCAGAACGGCGCGTTTCATCAGCCGGCGCTCGCGTGTCCTGGGCGCTTGTTTTACGAGCAGACGGATAGCGTCGTCGACGGCATCGTAGGTGTGCGTTGAGAGTCCGTTAGGTTCGCGGGCGATGCGATCGAAGGTTCGATCCAGCTTGTCAGGTTCCGAAGTAAATCTTTGCAGCGTTTTCACGTGCATGCCAAAAACCATGACAGCATAGACCGCGGGATGATTCGACAATTGACCGGAAAAAGAACGAAGTGCGCCCCGCAGGCGTTCCATCTCCTCCGCAGTCATGCTGCCTGAGATATCCAGGGCGAACACAATCGCGAGAGGCCGAGGTTCTCCGTCCCTTCGTTCGACGTTAAAGAAGGAGACCTGCTGTTCGACGCCGTCGGAATAAACCTTGAAGTCATCTTGATGAAGATTTCGGACAGGAAGACCTTCCAGGTTCGTCGCTGTAACATCGACGGAAACCAGATCAGTATCTATGCGCAATACATCTGCTGGTTCTTGTTCAGCAGGAAACACTTTGCGCGGGCGCTGACTGGTCGCAGAAGGCGTCTGGGCAAAACAGAGCGTTCCCACGGTGACAGATAGGAGAGCGAGAAAAAATAACTGGAGCAGCCTGGTTCCGGAGGGTTTGCTTGTCATCGAGATTCTTTCCTGCAGAATATCGGCCTTCGGAAATTATACGAGGCCGAAATTGATCTGACTACTCGGGATTGTGGCAACAGGGAAGCTGAATCCTCGCATCAACGCTTGTTCACTTCGGCAGATCCTCGTAATACTCAAGGAATGCTATCATTCGACTTAACGACGGACTCGCGACTCTTGCTCTATTACGTGGAGGTTTGACTGTGAGATTCAAAAAAACGATTTCAAGTCTGGTTATCACCCTATTGGCGGTGGGATTTTTATCCGCGCAGGAACGCTCCACGGAGAAGACCACCGGCAATATTAAAGGTAAAGTGAGAGTTGAGACGGGTACCCCTGCCGGAGTGACCGTGGTAATTCGCAGAGGCGAGACTGAAGTGAGCCATGTGACCACCGACAAGAACGGGGAGTTTCTAATTACCAGGTTGGCGCCTGGCCTTTACGGTCTCACGTTTCGAAAACCCGGCCTTAGTATCGGCACCATCGAGAATGTAGAGGTGAAGGCTGGGAAGACGCGCTCGCTGGGTGATCGCCTGGTGCTGACGATCGATGAAGGCTCCATCGCCTTTGTCCGCGGCAGTGTTTTTAATGGTGCTGGTCGCAGCGTCGCAAATGCGAAGGTGGAGTTGGCAAAAATTCTGACAGACGGAACGGCAAAAAAGATCGATGGACGAGTGACAACCGAGACAGGCACGTTTGTTTTTCGTCTCTCGCCCGAGGCTGCTAAATATCGTGTGACAGTAAAACCCGAAGGCGCTGAGCCAGTGAGCAAGGATGTGGAGATTGACGGCGCGGCGGTATATCGGGTGGCATTGTCGCTGGCGGTTCCTCCTCCTCCTCCAAAATAGTCATAGTCATAATTCAACGTCCATTTATCATTCGCCATTTGTGATAACACAGATACCACCGGGCTTCAGAGACTGTGTGAGAACTCAAATTGATCATGATCAAAGCACTCACTACAGAACCGCGAGCGTAGCGACCGGATGCCGCCATTCAACTCCCGCGTTGCTTTCGGGGTCGCGCAATTACATCGGTTTTTGAGTTGAATGGCGGCATCCGGTCGCTACGCTCGCGGTTCTGTACTGAGCGGTATTCTGACGCTCGCTATCTGAACGCTGAGTTCTCACACACTCTCTTCAGCCGGTGGTACCTGTTTTACGTTTGGTTAGCATTCATGACTTGCGCTAGGATCTGCTGCGCAAGCTAACCCCATGGAAGAACAACGCGAAGAATTTCTGACAGCGAAACAACTCGCCGGGATTTTGCAGGTGAGCGAATCCACAGTACGGCGTCTGGCACTCAAGCGTCGAATACCATCAGTTCGTCTGACTCCTCGTGTGATTCGTTTTCACCTGGATGCGGTTCGCGAGGCACTCGAGGTGCCCCGCTATCGAATACGGCATGGAGAGTACACAGAACGCGTTGACGATGCCCAGTTGTCGTTTGAGGATCTGCTGCTCAGTTGAAAACCTACCCGCGCCGACCGCCCTCCCTCGGAGGACTAAACTCCACCCATTTGTTGTCCTGTTTAATATAGATTCGCGGTGGACGAATCTTAAAGCCTTTACGAAAAGCTGGATTCGAAGCAAGGAATCTCTTCACCGTCACCTGATCGCCCGTGGCCACTCGCCACTTTCCATCTTCGCGTACCAGGTATTGCTGCACGACGATTTTCCCTTCGGCCTGAATCGGATTAACTACTCGTCCATACAGTACCGTATCCACCACCGCGAGATCGCCTGTTACTCGCACGGCCCCAACGTCGAGTCGATCCAACACGTACATGTCCTGAGCGCGCTGCAATGCGTTTGTAAAGCGATCGCGTGACATACGGGCCCGCGCGGAACTTGGCAAGACGTCATAGAGACTGCTGTAGTCACGTGTCCTCAATTGGTCAAACACTCGTTGGACCGCATTGCGTACGTCAGACTCGTCAGACGCCCGCGCAGCGTGAGGGAGAAAGACCAGGCTGATAAGTATGATCAATAGGAGTGATTTAAGTTTGGCTTGCTCATTCTTCATCTGTTTGTGACTTCCCATCTTGTTCGCTCTGTTCGTCGGCTGGTGTGACGAGTTCCTTCATTTGCGCGCGGTAACTTAGAAACCAGGCCACGCATCCGATAGCACATGCAATGAACGCCTTGTCAAGGTCGCCGCGATACAAAAAGACCACGCCGATTGTGAAACAGACCCAGGAAACTATCATCCACAAACGCTTCACGTGCACGATCTGTTTCATTTGATAGTCACGGGAATGGCGACGTCAATGGTTCCTGGCGGATAACAAACCTCGTCATCACATGCCTGCACTCGCAGTTTCCCGGCGAGGTTGTGAGTGCCAGGCGCCGCAGATTTGTCAGCCTTCAGTCGTACCTTAAGTGTTGTTTCACCTTCATAAACGGCTAGCGGACCCTCAGCAAAGGAAAACTTTCTGGTGATTGGAGTTGGATAGGAGATAAACCCTACCGAGATGCCCGAAGACGAAGGAATGTCCAGTTCAGTTGCTTTCAAGTACGGGTAACTTGGTGGATTGGCATTAACGTGATAACCATTCTGAATCTTCAGATTAACGGTAGTATCCGCCGAACCGCCTCCCGCAATGTCGACCTCCTGCGGTGTGGCTTTCACTACGTCAACTGAGGCAATCCTACTCCGCGGTTCGCCGGCTGTATTTGATGCGGCTTGATTCTGATTGTCGACAGCAAAGCGTGAGCATGCTGCTATCGTCACCAAAAGAAGAAGGATTACTGCGACTCTGAAATTGGACAATTTGTTTTTCCTAACTCAAGCGCGAAGGTAGTGTCCTAACTTGGCGAAACTGTAGGGGGCGTTCCTCCGTGGGCGCCCCCTTTCAGCGCGACTCGGGCGCCCACGGAGGAACGCCCCTACATAAATTAGGACAAGTTGAAGAAGCTCTGACTGCAGTTCGTGATATGTGACATGGCCTAATCGCTGCCGGCCGCCTCTTTTTTGTCTTCGGGTTTCTTGATACCGAATTTCTCCAGACGATACTGTAGCGTGCGGAAAGTCAGTCCCAACAACTTGGCAGATTTCGTGATGTTGTAGTCAGTCTGTTCCATAGCCTGCGTAATCAGATTTCGTTCCACGTCTTCGAAGTTAATGCCCTCGGCCGGCAACTTGAACGCGCCTTCGGCAGCCGGTCCGACTTCTTGTCTAACTTCTGACGGCAGATCATCGACAGTGATTTGATCGCCTTCGCAAAGAAGGATTGCTCGTTCTATTGCCGACTCCAATTGCCTGACGTTGCCCGGCCAGCTGTACTCCACCATCAGCTTTCGCGTTTCTGATGTCAGACCGCGCACAAGCCTGGAAGTGTTTCTCGTGTGTTTCTTGAGGAAGTAGTCGATCAAGACTGGAATGTCTTCGCGACGTTCACGCAAAGGGGGAACGTCAATGGAAAGCACGTTGATGCGGTAGTAGAGGTCGTCGCGAAAACGCCCATCGGCAACCATGGCCCGCAAGTCGCGATTGGTTGCAGCGATGACTCTAACATCCACGCTCATTTCGTGGATTCCGCCCACCCGTCTGATTTTTCGCTCTTGCAAGGCCCGCAGAAGCTTCGCCTGAATGCCGACGTCCAGTTCGGCAATCTCGTCGAGAAACAATGTGCCTCGGTCGGCGATCTCGAAGAGACCCTTCTTGTCCGCGTGGGCCCCGGTGAAAGAGCCTTTCTCATGGCCGAAGAGTTCTGACTCGAGCAGGTTCTCATTTATCGCCGCGCAATTGACTGCCTGAAACATTTCCGTGGAGCGTGGCGATTGATTGTGAACGGCACGCGCAATCAACTCCTTGCCGGTACCAGACTCGCCACGAATTAGGACAGTGGAATTCGAACGCGCCACTTTCAGAATCATCTTCTTTACCGTTTCCATCTTTGGCGAGGCTGAAATGATCTCACTGTCGATGGCGTCAAGCCGGTCGAGGGCACGATTGATTGTCTCGAGCAAAGCCTTTTTGTCGTACGGCTTTTCCAGATAATCAAAAGCTCCTCGTCGCAGCGCTTCTTTCGCCGATTCAATCGATCCGTGGGCCGTCAACAAGATGACGATGATTGAAGAATCGAGTACCAGCAAGTGTTGTAAGAGCTCAATTCCGTCCATCCCGGTCATCTTCAAGTCAGTAAGCGCCAGGTCAAATCTCTTATCTTTCGCAAACTTGACAGCCGCTTCTCCCGAGGCCGCCGTAGTAACGTCATAACCCTCCTCGGTGAGAATCAATTCCAGGATTTCCCGCTGCGACTTCTCATCGTCAACCACAAGTATGTTTTTTCGCGACATAAGTGAATACTCAAAGATGAAAATGTGCGATGAAGGTTTGACCAAAGTCTGGTGTAAACCAGAACTCAACCTTCTGTCTTCATCGTTTCTCCTTTCTCTTTGGCCGGTAGTGTAATCGTAAAGGTTGTTCCGCTCCCCTGTTTGGATGCGACGCTGATGGTGCCACCATGATCGTCAATGGCTTTTTTGACAATCGCAAGACCGAGACCGGTGCCGGTGTCTTTAGTGGAGAAGTAGGGCTCGAAGACCTTGGAGATATCTTCGGCCGCGATCCCCTTACCCGTATCGGTGACTTCTACTTTAACAAATTGCTGCTTTTCGTAAGACAGTCTGATCGAAATGCTTCCGCCCCTGCCATCGATAGCCTCGGCCGCATTGATAACGAGGTTTGTAAGAACTGATCGTAACGACTCTCGATCAGCAATGATTTGAGGAACGTCTTCGTCCTGAATTACGCTCGTCTCAATCCCGCGCTCTTCCGCTTGTGCCTCAATCATTCTCAACGCATCTTCTACTTCGATGCGTATGTCTACACCCTGCAGCTCAAGTTTTGACGGCCGAGAGTACTTTAAGAAATCAGTAATGTGCCGATTTATTCTGGCAACTTCAGCTTTAAGCTGGTCGGCAAGACGAACAAAAATTTCCCGCTTCGAGGCGTCGGCGGGAGCGAATGAAGAACGCAGATGGTCGAGCGTAAGATTGATGTAGTTGAGAGGATTGCGAATCTCATGAGCAATCGCAGCCGCCAAACGACCTACCACAGCACCTTTCTCCGCCTGGTGGAGTTGGCTCTCGAGCTCGCGAGCGCGTCCAAGTTTCGCCGTCATTTCATTGAAGGCTGCAGCGAGTGTGCCCATTTCATCCCGACGGTCGGCAGGGACTCTAAAATCGAAATTGCCTGCGGCAACCTGTCGTGCGGCAATCGAAAGCTCTTTTATGGGTCGAGTGAATCGCCAGACAAAAAAACCGGTAACCAGAGTCGTTACGAGCAACAGAATTAAAGTATATAAGGCCGAGCGGGAAGTCTGACGTTCGAGCAGATTCGTCAACGTGTTCGCTGAGCCTAGAACTACGATGATGTACTTTCGACCTTTGTCTGTTTCCACAGGAAAATAAAAGGCGCCAGCCTCGCCGAATGGCGCAGTACCCATAGATGGTATCCACGGGGGTAGTTGCTGGTGTTCATCAGCAAACTGCACGGCACTGCGCAACGGTGGTAGGGGTATATCTTTGATGTGGTAATAGATCTTCGTTCCATCCTCGCGTTTGCGAGGCGTATATTGCGAGATAAGGCTATCCAATACGTCACCGTTGTCGTCCACTACAAGCACATTCTTCACGCGACCGGTTCCCTCGTTTAGTAGTGGATCCCGGACATTTCGTAGCATTACATCCAGATATTGATCGCTGTTCAGGCTGTTCACACCTAAGGCCACGCCACTCATAATGGCCTGTTCCTGCTCCACAATCAGGCGGGCATTGTTTTTGACGGCGCGCAGATTAACGTAATACTGAACACCCAAAGTAAGCCCCAGGAGCAGTGCCAGGAGCAGGATTAGCCGAGCGCGAAAACTTTGCATGAGAGCTGGGATCTTCATTGCATTCTTTTGAAAGCGTTCCGAAACATAGGGTTTTCAGCATTCGAAAGCCACGATGAACCAGGAGCTGTCAGGTCTCCTACCTCAGGCTTTCCTGCAATTTGTGTATAATCGATTACTTTTCTGTTGCCGCCTTCATGCTGGTGATGGTATATTTGCCTTGGTCTCAAAGCAATGTCCCCAGGGACCGCCCGTTTAGGGAATTCTTCCCACCTCAACGTTGCAGATTTGAAGGTTTAGATAATAGAACCTTAAGGAGAGGTATTTTGAACGCTCTCAAAACTGCAAAAGATTTTTTTGACGCGAGGTCGCGCGGTGGCGATTTGGCAGTTAGTGCCGGCGTCCCGAGAATTTCAACTCTGCTCTCCATTTGGTGAGCAATCCCTAAGAAAGGTAAGTAAGCCCTGATGACTCTGTACTTCTATCCCCCTAAATCCCGCCAGCTTGTCCTTATTCTATTAGTTTTTGTTTCTTTAAGTTTGTCGATGACGGTCCTCGGAAGGAGGAGGCACGCCTCTGCTGCGCGCGGTAGGAGTGGTAGGAGTGCGCGGTCAGAGAGTGGAAGAAAGCTCTCAGCAAGGGAGCGTCGTGCTGCGCGGCGCGGCGGCAGGGTCTCTGCAAGAGAAGCTCGCCGTGGTCGCGGCGGTCGCATGTCAGCTCGTGATGCACGTCGCGAAAGAGCTCTAGTCGCGCGCGAGCAGTCGTCTTCTCTTAAGGCGTTGGAGCGAAAGCTGCACCGCCCACTCACGAAGCGTGAACGAGCTGCTGAGCTGAGAAGAATTGATTCGAAACATCGCCGGGCAATCGAAGAGGCACGTCGTCGCGCGGAAGCCGCTCGCCTCGCCGCGATTGCACGCCAGCGCGCTATAGACCAGGCGATGCGCAACGAAGTTCAGACGTTCATCTCGAAAGACGATACAAGCGGAGAAGACCCGGAAGTACGGCGTGTAGCGGTTAATGCCCTCGGCAATCATGCCGGTACGGTCGTGGTCATGGATCCGTTTACGGGCAGGATCTATTCTGTCGTCAACCAGGAGTGGGCTTTGCGGCGCGGCTTTAAGCCGTGCTCAACGATTAAACTGGTAACGGGTGTTGCCGGTCTTTCAGAAAAAGTAATTCCTCCGGTGGATGTGTCGGCAATATCCGATGGCTATCGCACGGATCTGACATCGGCCCTGGCTCACTCTGACAATCCCTTTTTCGAACAAGTCGGCAGCCGCATCGGCTTCGACAAGATGATCAATTACGCTCGCGAACTCGGTCTCGGTGAAAAAACAGGCGCGAACTTCTCCTTCGAGTTTCCCGGACGATTGCCCGAGCAGAAACCTGGTTTTGTTCAGCGCCGGATGTTTTCATACGCCGATGGCTTTGAGGTAACCCCACTCCAATTGGGAACCCTGGTGTCAGCGATGGCCAACGGCGGAAGGCTGTTGGTACCGCAAACTCCACGCACTGCAAAGGAGCAGAGCAAGTTTAGCGTCAAGGTCCGTCGTCAGTTGGACATTGGAAACGATGTCTGGCAGCGAATGGTGCCCGGCATGGTCGGCTCAGTGAACTACGGTTCCGGAAGGCGAGCCTACGATCCGGCGCAAACCGTGGCGGGAAAAACTGGAACCTGTATAGGCCAAGCCGGCTGGGTTGGGTTATTCACGTCCTATGCGCCTTTGGCTAACCCTAGGCTCGCGGTTGTCGTGATCACACAGGGAACCGACGCTCATCACCACCTGCCGGCCGCCGTTGCCGGCGAAATCTACCGTGACCTAAACCACCGCTTCGGTACACCAGTCGACATGCAAGTGGCCTCGACTCCCGATGACGAGGAGAAAGACGCAGCCGCCGCTGAAGCTGCGGAAAACGGAGATACGAATGTCACAGCCGACACCGCCGACCCGAACCAGCCGGCAGTGGCCACCAGCACTCCCGCGCCTTCAAAGCCTACTGCGAATCCAAGTCCCGATCCGCAGAGCAAAGTGAAGCGCGTGATTATGCCAATTGAAAAGCGACCGACGCCGTCGCAAAAGAACGATGCTTCGCAGCCCACCACAGCAACGCAGCTACCTGCGGGCGCGATACTGCCAGCTGCACAAAGGCCGCGACGTACACAACCCGCTCAACCATAATAGTCTACGGATTTAGTGCTATCAGATATGCGCCGAAGGTTAATCTATCTTCGGCGCATTTTTTTTGAGGTCTTTGCCCTTGTTTGTACGCTTGAGCCTTGACACATTCCTTGAAGTTGCAGGAATATTGCGCACGTTCTTTTTGACCCTGAATTTTGTAGCACGCGATTGCGCCCCTCCTCCCGAGTTGGAAAGATCGGCAACCGCTTTCTACACCATTTGCATCATAATGTTCCCTATCGCGACGCTGAAGGCCATGGGCCTCGCCGGGATGGCTGAAGAAAGTTATTGGAGGTTTGGACGACTAATGAAAAAGATAATTAAACTGATGGCACTCGGCGCAACAGCGGCAATGTTTGCTTTGCCGGTCGCGGCCAGGACATTGCCATCGCAACTAGATACCTTGGTTCAAGATCAATGCACGCAAGAAAACAAAGATGCCTGGTATGCAGCTTTTAGAGAAAGCTTTAAGACCGATCCGGTGAAAGCCTATGATTCGGCCAAAAAATATTTGACAGCTTGTTCTGCCGAAGACACGCAAATCACTCAGTATCTAAAGAAATGGGTTGGTGCCTACGACAAAGAAAATCGCAAGGTTCTCCTTCCACAGTTTCTTTACAAAGAAAAGAAATATCCTGAGGCGTTCACCCTCGGTAAGGAAATCCTTACTGACGAGCCCGAGAATCTGACCGTTTTGATCGATCTGGGATACGGCGGGTACTTGGCCGCCACCGCTAAAAATAATAGCTTTAAAGCTGATGCCATTAACTACGCGAAGAAGGCACTTCAGCTCATCGATTCAGGCAAGACGGTTGATAATTGGTATCCATTTGGTAATAAGAATGAAGCCCTCGCTTACCTGAATTATTCCATTGGCGCACTGACGCTACCGCAGGATCCGTCATCTGCTTTAAGTTACTTAATAAAGGCCGCCCAGTTTGAAAGTGACCTGAAAAAATTGCCGTTCTTTTATGCCTACATCGCCGGAGCTTATGAGAACGGACCTTATGCCAAACTATCTGAAGCCTACAAGCAATACGCAAACAAGGATGAAACCCCTGAGAGCAAACTGGCACTTGCAAACATCAACCAGGTTGTCGATCGCATGATCGACGCGTATGCCAGAGCCGTTGCTACAGCTGGGAGCGATCCCAAGTTTCAGGCAGCAAAACCTGAATGGGTGGAGAGTCTTGCCCAGTGGTACAAATACCGTCATGACAAGTCTGACGCAGGCATGAACGAGCTGGTCGCAAGCATACTGACTAAACCACTGCCCCCGGAGCCAACTCCGCTTACGTCGCTGCCGCCTTCGGCGACGCCGGCCGCGACGCCGGCTTCAGGAAACGGGAGCCCGGGAGCGAACTCCGGCACGGGTACGAACACCAACTTGCCCGCTACCTCTACGCAACCTGCTAGCAAGACAACCACTCCGGCTAGCCCAAATAAGACCGGCGTGCCAATCAAACCACGCAGCAACCACCCGCGCTAAAGTAGCCGTCGCCCGGGGTTTTGAATTCTTCCGCCGGAAGCCTGTCAGACCTTTTAGACAAGCTTCCGGCGTTTGTTATAATCCCACCTGTCTTGAAAAAGCTTGCAACTGCGGTCCCTGACCTGGACCTCCTCGAAACAATTCTGGCTTACAAGTTTGGTGATCGAGCACTGCTTGAGCGGGCCATCACCCACCGTTCGTGGGCCCACGAACAGGTCGCGCCCGGCGACGAACTACACGCCCGTAAATTGCATAATGAATCTCTCGAGTTTCTCGGTGATTCGGTGCTCGGTTTGGTCGTGGCAAATTACCTTTGCAATTCATATCCCGGAGGTACCGAGGGCGAACTCTCTCGCATGAAGCATCGATTGGTCAGCGCCCCCACGCTGGCAAAGGCTTCACAGAGACTCAACCTCGGCGACTTCTTGAGGTTCGGTCGCGGCGAAGAGAAAAGTGGGGGAAGGCAAAAGAACGCGTTGCTAGCAGATGTGTTTGAGGCCATTACCGGAGCAGTCTTCGTTGACGGCGGGCTTGAAGCAGCGACGGAGTTTCTCTGTCATGCTTTAAGCGAGGAACTGGTAGGCGCCGATCCATTGAGCGCGGCAAAGGCCGATTACAAGACTATGTTGCAGGAGAAGCTTCAGGCAGAGCGGCGTCAGGCTCCACGCTACAGCGTCATAGAAACATTAGGTCCGCCGCATCGGCGCATTTTTCACGTCGAAGTAAGCTGGGACGACGGCAGTATTCAAGGGGAAGGGCATTCGATCAAGGCCGCCGAGGCCTCGGCCGCGAGAGCGGCTCTGGAGGTGATGACATCCAACCTCTAATGGTGCGCTCGGCTTGGGACATCGCCTGCTCTATCGATCGTTATGAGATCCGCGATCAGGGTTTTGCATTTTCGGTTCCGGGGCGCCGCGAAAACTTTCTCGTGAGCTGAACTTGACCCCCGCAGGCAACGTCTCTAGGATGCTTTTGATGGCTAATGACTTAACCGCTGAAAAGATCAACGAAGGCGCTTTGGAAACGAAGACTAAGGCGCAACCGTTTTCGCTATCGGGCCTCTTTAATCTTAACGGTCACCCTAAAATCCCCGCCGCTCCAGTCAAGCCCAAGGGACCACCGAAATCAATCCTGCGTGAGTATTTTGAATCGGCTGTCGTCACCGTGATCATGGCCTTGTTTGGCATGACTTTCATCGTGCAAGCGGTGAAGGTGCCGACGGGATCTATGCAGAACACGATTACAATTGGTGATCACCTGCTTGTAAACAAATTCATCTTTGCCCCTGGCGAGTCTCTACCATTTCTACCTCAGAGAGAGATCCGTCGCGGAGACATAATCGTCTTTAAGTATCCTGGCAATCGCTACGATCCAAAGCGGGACTACGAAAGACCCGACAATAGACCGATCCTGACAAACTATGTGAAGCGGGTTATTGGTTTGCCCGGCGACCGGATTCGCCTGGAGGGCCGCAACGTGATAGTAAACGGCAAACCATTACCTGAACATCAGATTGAGGCGGTAGACAATAATCGCAGAGATCCGCTCGACATTAGGAACAACCCGCAGCGAAAACCTGGGGAGACCTATGACGTTTACTACAAACCGGGCTTTCTCGACTTCGCTGAGGAAGACTATGACATCTTTAAGTATGAGGGCGACGGTAAAGAGATTGTTGTACCTCCTGATAGTTATTTTGTGATGGGAGACAATCGCAATAACAGTGAAGATAGTCGCTACTGGGGTTTTGTTCCGCGCGACCTGGTCATTGGCCGGGCCATGTTTGTTTATTGGTCTTACGACGAAAGCGCGCCTTCGAGCGGCAATTTCCTGCTGGATTTCGTGAGAAACACGCGCTGGAGTCGCACTGGCACCATGGTCAAGTAGATACTTATTCCTGGCCTGCGAACCGCTTCGTGGTTGTCCCCGGTTCGGTCAAAGCCTCCCGTTAGAGCCGGGCGCTCGACTCATTCAACCTGCTAACTGATCACGCCTGCCCAACCTGCCTATTGGAGGCGAGCACGGGGTATGCAAAACTCAAATTGGCAGCAGCGCGCTAAGCGTTTGTGGACGCGCATAAACGACGACGAGATCTTTGGCCGCGCCGCTCAGCTTTCATACTACTTTCTCCTCGCTCTATTTCCACTGCTCCTTTTCCTGGTGACCCTCCTCGGCTACTTCGCGCAAGCTGGTTCGGAGTTTCGCATTAAGCTGCTGAGTTACCTGGCTGCCGTCATGCCTTCGGCGGCCGTGAAACTTGTTCGTACCACGCTCGACGAAATCAGCCTCGCACGTGGTGGAGGAAAGCTATCGATCGGGTTGCTCGCCGCACTGTGGGCGGCATCGAATGGTATGGGCGCAATCAGTCAAACACTGAATATTACCTATGATGTTAAGGAGACGCGGCCCTGGTGGAAGGTTCGCTTGGTTTCTGTGTTACTCACGATCGCCCTGGCCTTTCTAATTATTTGTGCCCTTGCGATTATTCTGTATGGTGGGACAATCGGCGATGCGATCGCCGGGCGTTACGGTTTGAGTGGTCTGTTCAGAATAACCTGGCGCATTCTGCAGTGGCCGATCGCGCTCGTGTTTGCGTTCGCGACGTTTAATCTTACCTATAACTTTGCGCCAAATCTACGGCCTAACGAGCGGCGATGGTTAACACCAGGTGCGATTGTGGGAGTGGCCCTGTGGCTTCTCGTTTCCTTTGGGTTTAGAGTTTACCTGCATTACTTCAACTCCTATAGCATGACCTATGGTTCGCTCGGCGCGCTCATAGTTCTGATGCTATGGTTCTATCTTACTGGCGCCGCGATTCTCATCGGTGGCGAGGTTAATTGCGAAGCGGTGCAGAGGTGCAAAGCTGATCTTGGTTCTGAGTAGCACAAGCAGAAAAACGGTGCACATGTACCATCGAATTCTGCGGAATTCATCATCGTCAAAACCGATGTTGCCTGCGGTTTTCGCAGCCCTCGCTACGGTTCTCGTTGTGGTTGTCGCGTCCGCAACCGTGCCCCAAAGGAAAGGGCGATCGCAGCGCACGGCAAAGCCGGCAAGCGAGCTGTCAAAACTGCGCGAAGACTTCGTAACAGCCACAAATGAGTACAAGGCTAACCTGGAGAAACTTCTGGCGATCTATGAAAGCAATGTGAAAAAGGCAGAGGACAAGTTGCAGGTTGCAGAGAAGCTTTATGACGAAGGATTAATTGCCAAAAACCAGATTGATGAGCACGAGCGTGTCGTTAACATGGAGAAAGGTAAAGCAGCCGAAACGCGCAGGCTAATCGTCAACGCCGAGACACAGATTGCCGAGACACTGGTTGAAGCCAAGGCGGAGCAGCAAATGGCTAGATCGCCCCGTCTGGCCAGGGGCGCCTTCGTCAGTACTACTTCATTCATTCGCTACAACGGTGGAACCGCGTGGGGGTTGAATGATGCGTGGAAAGTGCAGCGATTCTTTACCGATACGTTCAAGAAGCCGCTGCCCGTCGCCGTGTTTGGGCAGGGGGCAATTCACGATCGCTGGCGCCTCGATCATCACAACGCGATGGACGTATCGTTAAACCCGGACGGTCTCGAAGGACAGAGCCTAATGGGCTTTCTGCGTGCTAGCGGCATTCCTTTTTCGGCTTTTCGCGAAGCGATCCCCGGAACGGCGACCGGCCCGCACATTCATGTCGGCAGGCCATCCCACCGCTACTGAACGAAGGTCCATTTACAAAGTCGATACGAGATGCACAAGAATGCACTAGCCCTCTTATTGCTTGCTTCGATGATTGTCTTACTTCCTGGCGACGCGAAACCGCAGATGACCAATCACAAATACACGACAGCCGATCTCTCCCTTAGTGAGAAGCAGGCGTCGCATTTCGCAGCCCTTGCGCTGAAGTGCGTAAGGCGCGAGTTTCCCAATAAGCCCGAACACGTAATAAACGATCCTGCTGATGTAAAGAATCCAAAACTATTGCATCCCGCTTTCTATGGATGTTACGACTGGCATTCTTCAGTGCACGGTCATTGGATGCTTGTTCGGCTCCTGCGAGTGTTTCCTGCTTTCCCCGAAGCCCTGCAGATTCGTCAGGCGCTGAATGCGAACTTGGACGCTGAAAATATTCTGGTTGAGGCTGCTTATTTCAAACAACCCACACGGCAATCGTTTGAGCGAACTTACGGTTGGGCCTGGCTCCTGAAGCTAGCCGAAGAGTTGCACTCGTGGGACGATGTTGACGGAAAGCGCTGGGGGGCAAACCTCCAGCCGTTAGTTGACGTCATCGTTAAGGCGTACGCCGATTTCCTGCCAAAGCAAACATACCCGATTCGCACGGGAGTACATCCCAACACAGCTTTTGGTTTAGCGTTCGCGCTCGATTATGCGCAAGCCGTCGGCGACAAAAAACTCGAGACTTTGCTGGATGAGCGCAGCCGTACCTATTTTGCGAGGGATGCAAGTTACCCCGGCGCCTGGGAGCCCGGGGGTGAGGATTTCTTCTCACCCGCGCTAATGGAAGCGGATTTAATGCGACGCGTTATGAAACCGGCGGAGTTTGCCCGTTGGTTTCATCAATTCCTGCCAGGCATCTCCAAAAGTGAACCCGCAGCGTTGTTGCGTCCTGCAATCGTCACCGACCGAAGCGATCCAAAACTCGTGCATCTCGATGGCCTAAATCTGAGCCGCGCATGGTGTATGCGCAGCATTGCGAGGGCTTTGCCACGAAGTGATCCGGCCCGGAACATCCTTTCAATATCCGCGAGTAAGCACGCCGCAGAAGCGCTCGTTCACGTAGCCAGTGGAGATTATGCAGGGGAACATTGGCTTGCCTCGTTTGCTGTCTTTCTGCTCTCCACACCGGCGCCTTAAAATATATCCATTGCTTACACATCAGATTACGAAGTAGGAAAATCGGGAGGCAGGTGCCGCAGTCAGGAGCCCTTTGTTTCTGCTTCTGACTGCTGCTCCTGCCCTGCTTTGGGAATCTGTTTAATCTGATGCGTAATCTGCGGATGTAAGTTTGTGAATGTCACAATCAAAACAGTAACAAAGAGCGGAAGGGAAACCGTCTTTGAACCGTCTAATTGTTGAATCGTCTGCTCAACTCGCGGTTCCTAAGGAGAAAGCGTGAAACACTCTATTGTCATTCGTTCTGCACTGGTCCTGTTGTTCATTTTTCTATCGGTTGTCTTGCTTGCATCCTGCAACGCTGGAGAAGCCAGCGTCTGCGTCACCCCGGAGCCGTTGTTTGCACATGCGCCGGCGTCGCCTATCGCCATCCCGGGTGGACCGGGTAGTGTAGACATCGGCGACATGAATAACGATGGGCGGCCTGATCTCGTTGTTGCGCTCGGACGATCTCACAATCTTACGGTGCTGCTTGGCCAGGGCAAAGGCCGGTTTGTTGAGGCCGCCGCTAGTAGACCGGCGACTCCCGAAAGTCCTGGCGAGATGGTCCTCGGTGATCTGAACGGCGACAGCAACCTGGACCTAGTTTACGTCAGTCACGACAGCTACAACGCAACCATGCTGCTTGGTGATGGTAAAGGCGGGCTGGCTCTCGCGCCCAACTCTCCCCTAGTGATGAAGGAGGGAAAACATCCGCACACTCATGGTCTGGCATTAGGTGATATGAACGGCGACAACAAACTCGACTTAGTTACCGTCAACAATTCAGACAACGATGTGTCGATCGCATTCGGCGACGGGCGAGGTAGTTTCACTCGGGCTCCAACGTCTTTCGCGGTTGGTCCGAGTCCATATCCGCTCGCGCTCGGCGACGTCAACGATGACCATCAACTCGACATCATCGCCACCGCTACGGCTACCGGCCCCGCGCGGGCGCAGCAACTACCATTCAGTCGGGCCTTGACACTCCTGTTGGCTGACGGGCGTGGTGGCTTTCGACCTAGCCAACTTCCACTTCGCACGGGGCAGCCGTGGTTCGTAGTAATCGGTGACGTCAACGGTGATCGCAAGCCCGATCTGGTAGCTACTCATCACGAACAGAGTGCCTTGACCGTGATGCTGGGCGACGGGCGCGGCGTTTTCAGTGAAGCGAGCGAGTCGCCGTTCGACTTGGGTCATTCCGCCTGGCAGATCGTCCTCGCTGACGTAAATCATGATGGTAAACCGGATGTTATTGCTGCAGCTGGCGATGGTATACGCGTCATGCTCGGCGATGGTCAGGGCGGTTTCAGGCTGGCTCCGGGTTCACCGTTTGTTGTTGGCACAGGAACATGGCAACTTGCCGTCAGTGATCTGAATGGGGACGGCAAAACCGACGTAGTCACCTCCAATTCGGAAAGCGACACCATAAGCATTCTGCTCGGCCAATGACCAAATGAAAAATGACAAATGAAAAATGATAAATGATTCAGTCCCTTCCTTATCTTAGGCCCCTAAGTGCCACGGGATTCGGTTCCTCCTTGCTGAGAAGATGCTTAGCGACTTGATCAAGTTATAGAACTGGAGTCATCATGCCTCCTTCCAATAGATACTTTAGATCGGGCGAGTGCCTGATCCAGGATATGTGAGTAGTCAGGAGGCTTTTTGTGCAGAAACGAAAACTAGGACGTGAGGGACTCGAGGTGTCAGCTTTGGGACTGGGCTGCATGGGGATGTCAGACTTCTATGGTGGCCGCGATGACCAGGAATCCATTGCCACGATTCATCACGCTTTGGAATTGGGCGTCAACTTTCTCGATACAGCCGACATATACGGGCCGTTCACTAATGAAGAGTTGGTTGGGCGCGCTATCAAAGGACGGCGTGATGAAGTGGTCCTAGCTACGAAATTCGGCAATGTTCGTGATGCCGAGGGCAAGTTTATCGGGGTCAACGGTCAACCGCAGTATGTCCACTCCGCCTGCGAAGCGAGTTTGCGGCGCCTCAACGTTGAAACCATCGATCTCTATTACCAACATCGTGTAGACCCTGACACACCGATTGAAGAAACGGTCGGAGCGATGGCTCAACTGGTCGACGAAGGAAAGGTCCGCCATCTCGGCCTATCAGAAGCTGCGGTAACGACCATACGACGAGCGCACAGCGTTCATCCTATCACCGCGTTGCAGACTGAGTATTCGTTGTGGAGCCGCGAACCGGAAGACGGTCTGCTCGACGCGTGTCGCGAGTTGGGTATTGGCTTTGTGCCCTATAGCCCTCTGGGGCGAGGTTTTCTGACTGGCCAGATCAAGAGCTACGAAGATCTCGCTCCTGATGATTCCAGACGCAATGGTCCGCGTTTTCAAGGCGAGAACTTTCAGAAAAATCTCGAGCTAGTGAAGCGCATCAAGGAGATTGCGGCGGAGAAAGGATGCACGCCCGCTCAGCTTGCACTTGCCTGGGTACTCGCCCAGGGAAAAGATATCGCGCCCATCCCCGGAACGAAACGGCGGAAGTATTTGGAAGAGAACGTAGGTGCGTTGGAAGTACGGTTGACTGCTGACGATCTGCGCCGCATTGATGAGATTGCGCCCAAGGGTGTTGCTGCCGGAGATCGTTATCCGGAAGCGGCGATGAAGGCCGTCAACCGATAAGCGCTATTATCGAGTCAGTTTCCCTTGACGCCCTGGGACAAGCTATGGCATCAAGCTGACTGACTCGAACCGGATAAGGCCATCACTCTAATGTATAGATGAGTTGAACTATCTTTTATTGACAGACCATTCGTCAGGATATCGCCACGTTGCCACTTCTTTTTCTTCCGACTCGGAAAGAACGTTTCTTAGGCACGTCTTCTACCACAATTTCGTTACTCACTTGAATCTCGACTATTTGCTTGACGGGTTGTGCCACAGAAATCACGGGACTCTGATCCACCCACTCACGGCATGCAGCCAAGCCGTCATTTATTACATTCAATTTGTTCAGCGCGGAATGATGAACGTCTTCAGCTCGCTGACGAAAGTTTGGTTGTGTAAGGTATTTCGCGTAGTCGTCCAACAACCCCGCAAATTCTCGCGCAGCGCGTGCAGCTTTTCTTGCTTCGTCTGCAGCGCTCTGCAAAGCGTCTTTGTTACTCACATTGTTCTCCTTTGTCCCGTCCACTATAGGGCATTGCTGCCTCAGTACCTACGTCAGCAACATGTATTACGAAACTGTGACACAATCAGATGCTCAACCATCTAGTCCTGACATCCTAACTACTGTTATCGTGGTCTTGGACGTCTGTCCCAGGAATCGTTACTGAACCCGTCGAGAGTCTGCTAGAGCGCTATCAGAAATTTCTACTACGAAATCAATAAGATGTTCTCGGTATGCGTCATGGCGGCGAGGCGCGTTGTGCTTTGCGAATATATGCGATAGGGAAGGAATAAGAGTTTGAGCGGAAAGACAAATCAAGCGGTGGATTCCCGATTGACATTTAACCGAGACAACCGTTTTCAGATCGAGTTGAGACGCAGAGTAGACGAATTTTTTCGCACCACCGGCCGCCGGCAGCGTGACTGCCCGGAAATGTACTTGAAGACCGGGATCATTCTGTTGGCCTTTGGCGGGTTTTATGGTCTTTTGGTTTTTGCGGCAACCACCTGGTGGCAGGCCCTGCCGCTGGCAGTGCTAACGGGTTTGGCGATGGCCGTGATTGGTTTCAATATTCAACACGACGGTGGACATAATGCTTATTCCGATCGCGCATGGGTAAACAGGGCGATGGCCATGACGCTTGATTTCATCGGCGCCAGTTCATATGTCTGGCACTGGAAACATGCTGTGGTCCACCATACCTATCCCAACATCACCGGACACGACGCAGACATCGACGTTGGATTTCTCGGCCGGTTGACACCACATCAGAAGCGACTTGAGTTTCATCGCTGGCAGCACTATTACCTGTGGCCGTTGTATGGACTCAATGTTATCAAATGGCATTTGTACGATGACTTTCGTGATGTAGTTCTGGGCCGCATCGAAAAACAGCGAATTCCGAGGCCAAAAGGTTTGGAGCTAGTTGCCTTCATCGGCGCCAAGGCTCTGTTGCTTGCAATGGCCTTCGGTGTTCCTATGTTGCTGCACCGGGCGTGGGTTGTGCTTCTGTTCTACTGCGTGACTGTGACCCTGGCCGGAGTTGTCGTTAGCGTAGTGTTTCAGTTAGCCCATTGCGTTGAAGAAGCGGAGTTTCCCTTACCGGTGGCAAACACAGCCTCGGTGGAGAACAACTGGGCAATACATCAGGTTGAGACAACAGTTGACTTCTCCCGACACAACCCACTGGAGACGTGGCTTCTTGGCGGTCTAAACTTTCAGATTGAGCACCATTTGTTTCCCCGTCTATGTCACGTTAACTACCCGGCCATTGCGAACATAGTGGAGCAGACCTGCGGAGAATTTGGCGTGAAATACCGGCAGCACGACTCCTTCCGGACCGGTCTCGTCTCGCATTTCCGTTGGTTGCGGCGCATGGGAATGCCCCAGCGCGAAACGATCTGATGGGAACCTGAACAAAGATCTATTCAAAAGGTTCAACCAGAAATGGACAAGCAACAACTTCGCGAGCAGCTCGAAAAGCTACATGCCGAACTTCAGGATGTGGAGTCCCTGAATGATAAGGATCGGGCGCTACTTCAAGACTTGGCCAGTGACGTGCGCGACGTGCTCAACAGGGAAGTCGAGCACCCGGAACATTACAACAGTTTAGGTGAGCGTCTCAAAGAAGCGGTGGCGCAGATCGAGGCTTCTCATCCCAGGCTCACGCTGCTAATGAGACAGGTCATAGATCAACTCGCTTTTATGGGAATCTAGTGCATGTTGAAGGGGCCTCCGCGCGGTTCCGGTGGTAGATCAGAGTGTGCGGTATCCTGGACCACCTCATGCATCTCCAACACATTCGACCTCGAAAATGCCTCCTTCGGCATCGTGCCTGACTGCGCGTGACCCTTAACAAACGCGTCAGAGCGCACCCAGTTGAGAAAATCCTGGCGGCTATTCCATACAGTGAAAACTACATAGGGGTCACCGTCGTTGACAGGACGCAGAACCTGGTTGGAAATAAACCCCGGCATCTTGTCGACGAGCCCGGCACGTTCGCGAAATCTCTCCTCGAAAGCATCGGCGTATTCCTTCTTGACGTAGATACGATTGGCTACAGTTATCATTGCGACTCCTATCCGAAGAACTTATATCCGGTTTGGTACACAGATTCCGCAGATAAGAAGGACTGGCTGAAAGATCGAGAGCAATAGTTCTCTTCAGTTCCAGAGCTAACGCGCTCTTATTTTCAGTTCAGTCCGTGTAATCTGCGCAATCTGCGGACGCAGTTTTTTGTTAACCCTTGAGCGCTCATTCATCTTGCGTTGGCTTGGACCGCAATCGTTTTATTTGTGAGCGCCGAGCCTTCTCTTCAAGTGTCCGATTCTTCACACTCCGTGGTACACGCGTAGGCACACGCTTGGCTGGACGATAGTTCATCCGCGCGATCTTCTCGCGAAGTTTTTGCAGACACAGCGCTTTGTTTCTGTGCTGGCTGCGTTCCTGCTGGGAGGTAACAACAACTCCCGACAGCAGGTGCTTGAGGCGGACGGCGCTGTCTGTTTTATTGACGTGCAGTCCGCCGGGTCCACTTGCACGAAACGTCTCGACTTCGCACTCACGCAGCAAGTCGTCGTCTGATTTCGGCAGTCTGATCATGTTCAACTCATGATACCCTACGGGTATAAATTATCTGTCGCTATAACTAACGTCCAGCTGAGAAGTGCGCTCATGACCGAGACCCGCACCGCTGTGGTTAAGACAGGACCGGAACTCACGGTTCGTTCCATCATCGTCGGGCTTTTTGTCGCAATAGTTATCGGTAGCGCCTATCCCTACTGTGTCTTGAAGCTTGGCTTTGGACCAAACCTTTCCGTCGTGTCGGCCTTCTTTGGCTTTATTGCGCTTGTTCTCATCCTGCGCGCCGCGGGAACGAACCCTCGTGAGAACAACATCGTGCAAACAATGGGCACGAGCGCCGGACAGACAGCATTCATGTGCGTGCTGCTGGCTGCGTTTGATTTACTGAACGCAAAAGGCATCCTCAATCCGCCGATTCATCTGGGCACCTGGCAGATCTTCTTGTGGCTCTGTAGCGCGAGTCTGCTTGGTATCCTGCTGGCCGTCCCCATGCGACGCCACTACATTGATGAGGAGAATCTGACTTACGCCGACGGCATGGCCGCAGGTGAAACGATCATCGTATTGCATGAGGGCAGGGAGAAGGGAGCATCGGCTGGACCAGTAAAGGCACTCGGGCTCGGCGCTCTCGCTTCAGGAGTATTGATGATCCTCACCAGCTTCCTCAGGGTCTTCCCCGATACCTGGCTTCTCCCAGGCATGGGGCCCATGAACATCGGCTTCAATTGGAGTCTGCTTTCGTTCGGCTCGGGACTGCTCGTCGGATTTCGCATCTGTCTTGCGATGGCGATCGGCACATTTATCAGTTGGTTCCTGCTACCGTCGTATCTCGTCTCTCACGGAATGATTCCCGAGCAGACCTACCCCATGACGTTGCGTTGGGTCATGTGGCCCGCGACGGGCTTGATGGTTGCTGGTGGGCTCACGTCCCTCGCCCTCAAGTGGAATCTGATTGTCAAGACGTTTCGAGGATTAAAAGGAAGCAAGGTTGACAATCGAGACTTTCCAATGCAATGGGTCATCGTTGGATCGTTGGTAATGA
>WNFC01003119.1_pt1 | contig 22108 bp, 17 predicted proteins | sample 5400541 | NCBI WGS metagenome assembly WNFC01 (sample SAMN13153342, study PRJNA577476) | soil metagenome | isolation source: 120 cm saprolite under Douglas fir tree site 2 hole 2 replicate 1 | place: USA:California | collected 2015-04-18
CATCCGCGGCCGAGATCAAGGTCTTTAGCAGCCTGGCGTTCTCAGATGCGTGGCGCCAGCTCAAACCACAATTCGAGGCCCGCGGTCACCAGCTCACGCTGGTGGTCGGGACGAGCGGGATGATCTCAAAGCGGGTTGGCGAGGGTGAGGTGGGCGACGTGATCCTCAGCACCACGAGCAGCATCGATGCTCTGATCAAAGACGGCAGGATTGTGGCCGGCTCGAGCAGACCGATCGCAGGCTCCGGCGTCGGCATCTCAGTGCGCAAGGGCGCGCCGAAGCCTGACATCTCGACACCCGAGCGACTTAAGCAGGCACTGCTATCCGCGAAGGCGGTGGCCTACTCGGATCCTGTTGGGGGCGGCGCAAGTGGCGTCTATTTCGCGAAGGTTCTTCAGCAGCTCGGCATCGCCGATCAGGTCAATGCCAAGGCCAAGCTCGGACGGGGCGTACCCAACGGAGACGCGGTGGTCAGGGGCGAGGCTGACATTGCGGTTCAGCAGATTCCCGAGCTGATCTCCGTCGCCGGAACCGATCTGGTTGGCCCACTGCCGCGCGAGCTCCAGAGCATCACCAACTTCTCGGCGGCCGTGCTTAGCACTTGCAAGGATCGAAAGGCGGCCAGCTCTCTCATCGAATTCCTGGCCTCGCCACAAACAGCAGCGATGCTCAAGGCGGGCGGGTTTGAGGTGACGCTTCGCTGACGTCTTTCCAGTTCCGCAACCAAGGTAGCGAGGCAGAAAGGCCGAGTACTCACCGGTGAGTACTCTAACTCGTTGATTTTCCGTGGAATGGAGCTCCCGAAGGGCGATCTGTGACACGGAGTGTCGTCGACAGAACTTGGATCCCTGTGGTTGCGGATACCGAATCGATCGTACGAGGGCGGCCCTCAACTGAGCTCAGCTCGCGTAGCACCAAAAATCCAGAGCCCAGATTTCGGCGCGATATAAGTCCGCACGAGTGCACCGACTGCTCATCTTGGTTCTCCTTGTCTGCTCCTGCGCACGCAATCTGCCAGGGTCAGTGCGCTGTCCTGCCAGCGGCGGTCCTGAGTGGCGTGAATACCGCAGCCAGCATTTCGCCCTGGATACCGACCTCGAGCCGGCGGAAGCCGAGTCAATGGTGCGCGAGCTCGAGACGCTGCAAGCAATGGAGATTCGCGCGCTGGTGCCAGAGGACACAGACGTCCCAGGCTACGTGCGAGTGATCGTGCCGGCAAGGGAGAGCGTGTTTGAGGCGCTCGCGCCATACGCGTCAATCGGATATTTCGGGGTGGGGCCGCTTGAAGAGCCTACTGCGGTCATCCATCCCGCTGCCCTGCGCAAGGATCCCGAGGTGATAGCCCACGAATTGGCGCACCACCTCGTATGGTACTTCTTTCCGCGCCATCCACGGTGGTTCAGCGAGGGACTTGCCAGCTTCGTTCAGACCGTCGCCAACCCGAAGTTCCGCGGGACCGCTGGACTGGTTCCCGTGGACCGGGCTTCGCGACTGCGCTCGATCAGGCAGATGCGCGTCTCCGCGCTACTTTCGTGGAAAGGCGGATACAGCGTCATGGAACCCGACCTCGAGGAGTTGTGGAGCTGGGTTCTGTATCATTGGCTCTGGAATGAACGCCCGCGCGCATTCGGCGAGTACCAGGCTCGCCTCGCAAGGGCTGAAGATCCATCCCGGGCTTGGCTAGCCGCGTTTCCCGAGTTCGACCCAGCGAATGCGCGCGCCATGGAAAAGCTGGAGGACGCGCTCAATCGACACCGCAGGCATGGAGAGTTCACTTTCTACAAAGTGGAGGTAAATCCGGCCACGGCTTTCACCCAGGAGACGATCAGCTCCGCCCGCGTGCATCTCCTCCTGCTCGGTATCCGTCGGCGATTTGATGACATCTGGCGTACCTTCAGTTGGCCGAAAGACCCGTCAATCACGGCGCACTTTGAGGTCGAAGAGGCCCTGCGCGAAGATCCTTTGGAGCCGGGCGCGATCTGGCTCTCCGACCGCGTCAGCGGCGAAGCAAAGGTGAATGCACTTCGAAACGCCGTGGCGGCAAAGCCCACGGACTGGCGAGCCTGGTATTTGCTTTCCAAGGTGCTCGAGGGGCCCGCGCGCGCCACCGAGAGGGAAGCCGCGCTTCGTCAAGCGGTGTCGCTTAATCCCGACAGCGCAGCAGCGCAGAATCTGCTAGCAGCGCAGTTACTGGCCTCAGGGCAACCCGAGGAAGCATTCCCGTTTGCTCGACGGGCCGTAGAGCTTGCCCCTTCCCACTACGAAAATCTCGCCACTCTCGGCGCGGTCGCCGCTGCGGTGGGCGCCTGTCCGGAGGCGTTCGCACTCGAACGGCGGGCGATGGATGTCGCTTCTGAGGACGGGAAGGCAAAGAAGCCGCGTCAGCGCCTTCGCGAGGTCGAGCAACGCTGCGAACGCTAAAAAAGCCGCAGACTCAGCCGGGTACAAACTGCGGCAGTCAGTTCCCGTCCGGAGGCTGCCTGCACCGATCATCGCTGCGAGGAAGCTTGGCACGAACGTGGAAGGACCACTTGTTCAGGCAACGTGCCCAACGCGCAGTGGAAAGGCTGGCCGGCCACCCTCATTCATGCGTTCTTCGGCCTTGACGGGGTACCAGGCCACGCGGCATACGTTCGCGAGCCAATGGGTCTTGGCTGGTGGTTCGATCGAGAAGTTGAAGGAGATCATGGGGCACATCAGCGTGATCGTTACCGAGCAGTATGCCCATCTGCATCCGCTACGCAGTGGTTACGCACACTGAATCGATCGTACGAACGCAGCCCGCAACTGTTTGAAAATTTTGGATAAGCCCAGGTAGCTCAGTCGGTAGAGCAGAGGACTGAAAATCCTCGTGTCGGTGGTTCGATTCCGCCCCTGGGCATTTGAACTTGTTGAATTTCCTCAGAAGCTGAAAGAGTCGGGCGTCTCACCTGTCTCTTTTGTCTCAGTTTTTGACCGTTGTTTGTTACCCATTTGCTACCCGCCTTCGGCACGGACACCGTTGGTAGGTCCAGCCTGTTGAACACGGTGGCCACGTCACCGCCCAGGCTCCCAGCGTCCAGAACGCCATAGACCCTCTCCACCATGCGCGCGTCGCGGTGGCCAAGCAGGAGAGCGATGCGCGATGGATGCATTCCCCCTTGCCAGCACCAGCTCGCGAATGTTCTCCGTAGGTCGTTCGGGGACACGTGAGGAATTCGGGCGCGAGCGCAGGCTGTGTGAAGATCGCGCCGAATATTCAACCAGGGCTCGAACAAACGCTGCTGTTTTTCCGGCAGTGCGTCCAATACCTGCCTAAGTAAGTGCGCCAAGTCGGCATGTTCGCGAAGGGGAACCTGACGCCATGCTCTGCGAGTCTTCGTGCCTGGGAGGGTCAGCACGGAGTCGAAGTCCGCGTGGACTCGCTCAACGCTTGGCCATTCGGAGTCCCGCGCAGAGGTCAGCACGATGAAGGCGGCGGTCGAACGACGGTGTGCTGGCAGCGCGGCGAGGAGGCTCTTGTACTCGGAGACCGTCAAGAACCTACGCCGGGGTTGGTAGTTCGGGGAATGGTCGGTGCGCAGCCGGTCCAGGTCGCCATGGAGAAGCCCATTCCGCTTTGCAAGCTTCAGGGTCGCTCGCAGTACCACCAGCTCTTTATGGATGGTGTGGTCGTGCGCATCCTCAGCCTGACGTTGCCGGACGTAGGCTTCCTCTACGTTGTTCGGCAGCGCGTTTACGTCGACGTATTCACCCAGTACGCGCAAGAGGTGGCCACACTTTGTGACGTAGCAGTTGATGGTTCCCTCCGCGCGCTTCTTGCGTTCGCTTCGCGCGATGAAGCTCGTGAGCACGTCCATTAACGTGGCAGTGGGGACCTCCTCCTTGGATAAACCTTCCGGAGAACGCGCGGCTCGTTCAAATTCATGGAGCGCGTTTCGCGCGGCTCGCCGGTCTCTGCACTTGGTGCAGCGTTGGTGCCGCCTTCCCTGTGAGTCGTAGAAAACGCCGTACCACGTGCCGCCTGGTTTCTTTTGGTAGAGCCGGTCACCCATGGTCTCTCCGTTCGATCCTGCACATATCGATCAAGTGCCTTTTCGCTGACGCGAAGGTTTTTTTCGCCCACGACGACGTGCGGCATGCGCCTCATTTGCCGATAGGCGTTTGCGCGGGAGATTCCCAGAAGCTCCGCGACCTGATCTGCGTTGAGTAACCTGCCGGTCACCGCCGCCAGCCTCCAGACCTCGAAGCAGCAGCCATTCCACTAGGTTTCCGACCGAGCGGTTCTGGGCTTTGGCTTCTAGCTGAAGCGCATGCTTCAGCGCCGCGCTCACGCGGACCACAAGCATTTCGTCGCGAATATGTCGCTTGATCGTCATTGCTCTGTATTACATCGTCATGCTTTTCGAGGGTGCAAGTCAAGCCAAACTCTTTAGGGCCGATTCATGACGCCGCGCCCATGAACCAAGGGCAAAAACCTCGAAACTTGTAGTCGGTACGCGCCGTTGAAAAAGACGCTTTCCAGGCGAACCCGCAGATCCGAGCCGAGCAAGGCAAGAGCCCTTGCAGTCTGCCCAAGAGGCGGCGGTTCCATACCCGCGGCCTTGAACAGGTGATTCCACACGACCGAAGTGGACGTCACGCCATGGTCGAACCTCTTCCCTTCATAAGGGCCATCGAGGATCAGCAAGTTCAAAACGAGTCGCCCATTGGGAGGCGCGGGATTGACACGTTCAACGCGAACCAACGTTTGGGGATGAGTGCCTCGGGCCGTGTTGATTGTTAGTGACAGATACCTCCAGCCTTCTCGGCGGTATTTGGCTCCGATCGCGAACCTTGAGAAAATTGCTTGGATCTCTGCATCGGTTGCCGACGTGTCCACCAACACCCCAACCACGGCCATGTCTGCTTCGCTCTGCGATGGGTACGGGCCCCCAGGGCGATAGCCGTTCCGAATCAGATCGACCCAGTAAGAAGAAAGCCGTCCTAATATGGCTTCGACGTCGAGATCAGCGCCGTTTGCCGAGGGTGGTGGGCCTTCCGTTCGCGCTGAACGGAGATCGCCGTCAACGTGCGGAAAGCCAAGCATCGTCAGGCAGGCGTCGATTTCCTCGAGCCTTGTTTCAGCTGCCGCGTCAATCCACGCTGCCGTGCGGACGGGCGAGCCCGCCTTCCAGTTCAGCGACCCAGGGAGGCGCCAGCAGTGAGACAATGCGCCAGTGTGATCAGCGCCAAGGTAGCCCTGAAGGCGACGCACGACGGATTGCACCAGGTCAAAGCGGGTCTCAGCGTTCTTCAGGCGAAAATACACATGCCCGTGGAATTGCTGACCTGAGCCAACAACTCCGAACGGTGGAACACTCCGAGCAAGGGCCAACAAGCGAGCCCAGGAATCCGATGTTCCGTCGGCATCCACATCAACTGTGATCGAAACGACAGCGGCGACATCCTGATCGCGCCCGCCAACGCCAGCTCGGGCATTCGGGCCGAACAGCAGAGCCGAGGTCTCGCGTAAGTTCCGCTCCAGAAGAGGCAAATAGGACACACTCGTTTTCAGATCCGCTAGGCGAACGAAAAGACGCCCTAGCAAGCCGGTGCGATCGCCGGCAACGAGACGGAACTCAATGAAGTGTTCTGGTACTGCCCGGAGTAGAAGGGCGTCCAGGAATGCCTGGGTGTCAACTTCTCGAAGACGATCCCAGTACCAGAGAGGCGAGCTGAGTGGGGGGCTCCCTAAAAGCACGGTGGTGAGTGCCGACCCACCACGCGCATCGATTGGACCCACTCCCCCCGTGCTTTTAGTGACCAATCCAAGGGAAGGATTTTCGAGTGGGCTCAGACCATAACTCATTCCGCTCACCTCACGATCGCTTGGTGATCACCGCTGAGCCATTGGCTGGTAGGCGCCGTTGGTTACAGGTGTCCCTTGGTTGGGGAGGTAGCCCGTGGACCCCTGTTCCGAAGTGTCCGGGGGTCCACCAAAGGCAACCCACCAGAGTTGTTGCGCTTCGGGAGTCATTATGGCGGCGTCCGCCATAACGGTGGCCCCATTTACCTGGAAAGGTGACTGGAAGAACTTAATGAGGCCAAGGCGTTCCAACTCCTCGGAACAGCGTTTTCGCGTCGTCTTCCCGAAGTTCCTAAGTGATGGAGCGTTTGGCCGAAGCTCGCTTAGGAAAATACCCGTCCTCGGAAAGGCCGCGATGCATTGCAATATCATCCAGCGGACGGGTGGAATTGAATCCGCAGCTACCCTTCTCACCAGAGCGAGATCATTGTGATCGACAGCGGTTGCCCCTCGGATGGCTGCGTGTCCGCGAGCAAGGCTCCAAAGTTGCTTGGCAACTCTGCCCGGTCCTTCGGCACCGGCTACGGAGATGATTTCGTGGGTGTACCCGTCCCGATGGACCGGAGTCCTGGCCCGAGCGGTGAGATCCGCCAGCGCGGCAAAAACATCGAGCAAGCCCCCAGTTGGTTCCTTGGCGACATTTGTGATGTCAACCTTTGTCATCAAATCGCAAACGGCGCGCTGTAATTCTTCACGCTCGGTTCTACTTTCGCCGCGGAGCAAAGCTTTCCGGGCGGCAGCGGCTCTTTCGGAGTTACCGACCAGCATTCTGAAGTAGAGAAAGCGCTCGCCCAAAGCGCTCAAAACAGCATAGTGCGTATCAATAACTCCGGTGACAGCTGCCAAGAGGCCCATCCGCCCTTCCCAATCGAATTGCTTCCCATTCCCCCAGGATTTGTTAAATCGGCCATCGAAGATCTCCCTCAATTGCGCCACGATCTCTCCTCTGCGATCGCGCTGCATCTGCAAAACCGTCGTGAAGTCCTTCAAGATCAGGGTTTTCCCAGTAAGGCGCGGGAGGAGCGATGCGTCGCCACCCCCAAGCGTGTGCGCTCCCGAAGCGAAAGTGTTTGCAGTTAAATCTGAGAGCAGGAAGGTTTTTGGAAGAGTCGCGCACCCCATGAGGATTTCCGTCTTCGCCGAAGATGGAGGCGCAACGATAATTCCCCAGGTGGGATCGGCGTTCTCATCCAAATTCGCCACAATCACAGCCAAGGCGAAGCTCAACGCCAGATAGACGTCTTCAGCGACGTTCAAAAGATGCGTGAGCGCCTGTTCAACCCGTCGGAGAGGGGGGGACATCTCGGAACAGGGGCCTGTTGATGGAGCTTGGCCGTTGAATTCGGGTGCTGAGGCGCCGTCCGCCGGCTCCGAGTCGGGGCAGCTCTTCATGTTCTTCATGTGAGCCCCCGATCGGTAGGGGTCGTCGTGTTGACGGGGACCGGGTTAGCTTGTCCTTCGGACGCAAACCCTGGGGTCGAGTGGATCCCAGCTGCTGCAATCGTGGCGTCGGTCAGCCCGCTAGCGTGAAGGTGATCCCGGTGATGCGCCAGCAGCACTTCGCTCGGACGGGTTGGTTGCTGAGTGGCGTCGCATTCATTGCTTGGAGGTGATATTGATTCCACTGTTGTTCTCCATCGGCTGCACCGGACCTCGCGCTCGAAGCAGGCCGGTGCGGCCGGTTTTGTTTGGTCAGGTGCTCGATGACCCTGCCGCCCGACGCCTGGAATAGGCGGCGGCCCGCGATCGATTTTCAGCACGGGAATCGGCACTGCCCGGCCCAAGCGAGAGGGAACCTCGCGCAAGCTCAAGCGCGTCCTCAACTTGCTCGGCCAGATCGGGCGGAGCCGGGTTCCTGCGGTTCAGCCACGAACTCAACGTGCTTGGGGGAAATCCAAGCTGCCGTGCTAGGTCTAAATAAAGTAGTCCGCGTCGAGCCAGTTCGACGCGAAGCTGATCTCGATCAATCAATTCCTCATCCTCCAATGACGCCGCTGCAGCGTCATCGGAAGATTTAGCAGCTGCGGGTGAGGAAATTACCTGACGGTGGTGGAGCGATTCGGGTCAGGCAGAACGCGGGACGCTCCGGCGGGGTTTCTCGGATTGATATACCTTCGTTCGAAGGTGGTCGGCTCAACGCCAGCTGCATTTGACGCGACGGTTAGCGCGACCCAGCGACTCACGCTGTATCCCGGGGGAGGGAACTTTTCTCTAAGGGACTTTCCTTGCGTCAGCAACTTCAGCAATCGTTCTCTGAGGGAATGCGTACCAATGCGCTCCGCGACCCACGGATTTATCGCGCGCAACATATCAAGCGCTTCAGCATTACTAGTTTTGCGTCGCTTGGCCAGTCTTGCTTTGAGCGTCTCAAGCGCCGAGTAACACACTTTGAAGACAACATACCCGTAACTGGCCCGCGTCTCCTCAGGCACGGGATCGGGAACCGAAGCGAGAGGACCCCGCAAAAGCTCTGCTACTTGCAGCGTGGCACCATGCCGACCATATGTTTCATATGCTGCCGCAAGTGCGAGCGCTTTCCCGACGGACTCGGTATAGGCCTTGAGGCGCTCGTACTGATGAAGCGCTTCCTTAAATCCGGGCACGCTCATCACGCATCGTCCGAGGATCCAGCAGTACGTTTGATCATCGGGAAATAGCGGTCCAATTTCTTCGTCCCTGGGAGGCCCACCAAGTATCCGCATTGCTCGGCGGCCCTCGTCCCACTGCGCCAGCTGGGATGCAAGCCGGTGTTCTCTCCACTGAAGTTCATCCACGCCGGTTGGAATCAAAGCCTTCTTCTGAAGTTCATCCACACCGGGCTGGGTATCACCGGGTTCTAAGATTTTGCAAACTTGCGGAGGTTCGGAACAGGTGCTCACTTCTTGTGAGGATCGATCGTAGCTGGTGGTAGATGCAAGCACAGTCTGCATGCAACTGTTCAAAGGTGGAGGGCGGACATGCGAGATCTTTTTCCCGCTCTCGGGATAACGCCGGGAAGCGCAGGAGCTTGCGGGGACGCGGTTGTGGAGAAGGCAATTGAAGATCTCGCAGCTGCCCAGACAATTGTGGCTCGAGGCCAAGGCACGGCTACGATGCTGCAAGAGGAATAAGCATCGGGGGGTCGACATTCACGAAGGCTTGTCCCAAAGATGGGGCATGGCGTTTGAACCGCCGCAGTATCCCCGCGATCTCGCGTCCGTATTGCTCAAGGGAATCGAGGGCTCCACGAAGGGCCTCGTCGATCCCTCCGTTGCGCCTATTCCTACGCATCGAGAGATCGAAGCTTTACTTGACGTGACGTTCCTCGCGTCGCTCCTCGAAGAAGAAGGCCGGAGAGCGCAGTTCCGCCTCGCATTCGTCGGTTTGCAAGGCGCCGTGAATTCCCAGCTCGCCGTATTCACTTTCCGGCAACCGGTCCCCCTCACGGCGCGGGCAATTGCCAAGCTTACGCCCGCCATCGATCCCAGGAATTCCTACCTCGGGATTGAAGCGGACCCGGAGGGGCAGCTTCGCGTCTGGGGCATCATCCACCGCGGTTTGGACCGCGAGCACCTTTCGCCGTACTTCCTCACGATCGCGACGTTCAAGACAGGGGCGTTCATTGTCGAGTTCTTAGCTCGGCCGAAGCTTCTGTACTCGCAGGGTCAAGCGCGCGTCCATCAAGGAGTACCGAAGAATCTCACCGACGTGCTCCGCGACGGAGCCCGCTTCACCGGTCGGCTTGCGCATGAGTTTGAACGAATCACCACGCGAATGCTTGAGCACGGTCACGGTGGAACGATCCTGATAATTGACGAGGGTCGAAAGCCAAGTTCAGTAGATCTACACCCCAGCTACACGCATCACGGTGAATCGTGCGACATACTCAAGAACGCGGCCGAGGCTGACGAGAAGGCGAAAAGCGGTGACGCCTCACGCGGCGACATGACCGAGGGTCGGTTCGCAATCTGGCGGGAGGAACAGCGCCGGCGGCACGACGAGGCGATTGACTTTGTCGCGCAGCTCACGGCCGTCGATGGCGCTACGATCATTACGGACTCACTACGTTTAGTGGGTTTCGGCGCCACGATTCGGACAGGCGATGCCGCGGATAACGTCACCATTGCGACCGGAGATCCTTTGGACGCCGGCCTTTTAAAGCCAGCATCACTCTCCGATTTTCCCGGGAACCGTCATCGGTCCGCAATTCTCTTTTGTGCGAGCCAACCAACCGGCCTGGCATTAGCGATTGTCGCTTCGCAAGATGGGGACGTTTCGCTCTTTGGTCGTACGGGCGGGGCTACCAATGTCATCGCGTTCCGCCCTTTTGGATGGGGCAGGGGGCTACGAGGCCGTTAATTCAAGGGGGCGCTTGCGATTATGGATCCATACTAAGCGCAGCCCGGATGTCTTGAATAAGCCTGCCGACGTCACCGCTCCGGTACACGATCTCCTTTGAACGACCGAGCCGCTCCCGAGCGTCCCCAAGACATGTTGACGTGTAGGCATCGCAAATGAACACGTCGCAATATGCCGCTCCGAGTAAGTGCCACCAATCGAGCACGTCGCTTTCGCGATCGCTACTCTTAAAGAACTTCGTACTGACGTGCTCTTTTCGACCCGCGATGGAACCGACATTCCAAATCGCCTGGAAGAATACAAAAACCGATGGTAGGTCATTCCGAATCTCGTCCAGGGGCCGCATCACCGACGTGACGAACTCGTCATTTGGCGGCACCCAGAGGCTGCCTTTCCTGATGCAGTAGGTGGGGTCACGTGCAGCAAGTTGCTGATTGCGCACCAGGGCTTCGTCCTTGATTGCTCCATCGAGCTTTGCCTTCAGCGCTTTGCGAAGCTCCTCGTCCGAGAGTTCCTGTTGGGTGAGTTTTCGGTCAGCAAAGAGTCGCCGGTAAAACGTAGGACCTAGGGCTCTCAACTTGTCGATCCGTTGTCGTATTCTCTCATCGTCCCCGAGGTGCCTCTCGACGCTAGCGACGTCACCTTGGCGGAGTACCTCGGGAAGCGCTGCCACTGTGAGGGGGAATGTAGAGAGGAAAGAGGGCGCCGCCGGAATCCCTAGCGGCTCAACAGGGAGCCCCGCTGATTTGCGTAGGAAACGATCGAACTCAAGTTGCCTGACCGCATCGAGATCGCGAAGCCAAACTACCCTGAGGCTATGTAGCCACTGCGCGCGCAGTCGGCGTTCAGCAGCATCGGCACCACGGAGGAGTTCAAGCAGATGCGCGAACGAGAGACAGAGGTCTGCCCTTTCGGCCACTTGATGGACAAGCCCGAGAAGCTCGCGTTTCTCTGGCGCCGACTGCAGATTAGTCCCCTCAAATGCATAAACGAGCGTGCTCCAGTCGGGGTACAAGCTACGACGAATGGGCCGCGGCATCATGGTTCTTTGTCATCGGGTTACCCTTGTCGGTCCCTCAATCCTGCTGGTGTAGGGCGTAGATTCCCTTTACCCTGCGAACTCTTATTGGCCAGATAGACGGGGTCAGCGCCTTTGTCAGCTCGAGGCGGCGGAGAGAAACGCTTAGAAGTCTTCGATAGAAAATGGGGCACACAGCCCTTGCCATTCACCTCACCCAAAGGATTGATGATTTTTTCAATCCGGCAACCCCGGCCGGCGACCCAAGAGAAAGCACTTATGCAGTCTATGGCTGACGAACTATTTTCAGATGGTTGTCGTGCCCATTTGGCCAGCCCCTAGTTCCCTAAGCAGCTGGTTTTTTAGGCTGACCGATCGAGGTTCACTTCCAATCGCCGATACGGCGATCCTTGGCCGGCAAAACACTCATGCTCTTATATGTCGACTCTTAAGCGCACCGCATAAGCAGTTTTCCATTGAAACCCACCGCGAAGGTAGAAGAACCAAACCCCTGGGCCAAGCTACCTGCACGTCAAAGACATTCGGCCAGTTGGCGCCTTTGCGTTTCAGCAAGATGTCTGGATCGCACTTGCAGGCCGCGTAGCTGAGCTTCGACACGGCAGTGTCGCTTCATCCTTCCACCGTCCGTCCCATTGGGGGGCCTTCTCCCACCTTCACGGTGATCGCCATTCGCGCGGATTCTTGACATCTTCAAGTTCGATCACTTATGCATAATTCGCCTAAAAGGGGCCCTCGCTCGGCCTCAGTTCAACACCATCTACCAACCCGAAGGGTAGACGTGTGTGTGCTGAGGACGATTGGGCTTCAACCGAGACCATGTGGTCAACGTCAAGCTGGATCCCGCCTGCCACAAGGCACTTCAGCGATACCTCTCGGACAACCACGTCACGATCGCTCAGGGCGTGCGCATTCTGATCGCGACTGCCCTCCGTGAGGGTAGTGCTGTGCAGCCGGCGGTGGTGAAAGCCTCCTACCGCGAAGGCTTCCAGGCCGCGGTCACCAAGCTTCGCCAATCTGTCGGCCGCGCCGTGGCCGATGTCCTCGAAGATCTCGAGAGGGTCGCCTGATGGCTCGCAAGCGATGGAACGAAGGCCGCACCTACACGATGACCCTCGACGCCGATCTCAATCGAGCGCTCGAGCACTACATGCACGAGACCGGTCTCTCGAAGCCCGACGCGACTCGGCAGATTCTCTGGGAGCGCCTCGCTTCGAGCCCCGAACTCGGGGCGCGGCTTGCGGTGCAAGACCGCGCCTTTTTTCAAGCTCGCCGTCAGGTTCTGACGCGAGCCGCGGAATGCCTGACCAACATCGTGCACGAGCTGCGCGCCGATCTGCTCGAGACCGAAAAAATGGAAGGGCTCAATGCCAACAATTCTCGATGAGAAAGCTGACCATCCTGACCGCCGAAACCAACCCAGGTCAGCATGCTGATCTCGGAGCCTCCGAGACGATGCAGCGCGATGACTTCAAGGCTTCTGGGGGCGTCGGTTATTGTGGAATCGCGGTGCGTTGCTGGTGCTGCGGTCACTACCAGATCTGGGGCTACCGCCCGCCACGACGATGAGTGCTGGATCCGCCGTCGAAGGCCTTCTACATGCGCTCGAAGAGTCGGTTCGCGCCGAGCAAATGGCTAAGGCTCGCCTGCGATTAACCACAGAGCGGGTCGCACAACTCGTCCGGAGATTGCAATCGGTCGGACTGAAATCATTCGTGATCGCAGGTCGCGTAGCACGAACTTTGGGCCTCTCGCCCACCGTTGAAACCCAGCGACGAATTGCATCCCGCCTTCGTCAACGAGCGTCTCGTGTGACTCGCCGTCGCGGAATTGTATCGGGTGCGCATGGCGAGGCTGAGGTGGCCGCCGTAGCATGCGACGGAAAGGAGGCAGCAAAAATGCCCAAAGCAGAGCCAAAACTAATCCGACGAGTCGTCACCACCGAATACGAGGTGGATCCAGAAGAGGATTTGGAGCATGAGGAAGAGCTAGAGGACCCCGAGGACGATGAGGACGTGGACCCGGAAGATGAAAAGTCCCGCCCGCGTCGCCGCAAGCGATAGCCCTCCTGAACGTCTGAAGCTCATCAGTTCGGCTGCCCTCCGCAGCAGGAAAAAAACCGTGTGCGAACTCCGGTTGCGCACGGTGAGAGGGTCTTCCGTCCTGGACGCAGACCTTCGAGCCCACACCGGATTTCGTCCGGATCCCGTTCCGGAAGATCCTGGCCGGCCATTGCTCTAGAAGCCTGAAGGAACTTGTCCGACGGCCGCGCGGCGCGTGTATTCATGCTAAAGCTTGGTGATCGTCAGGTCGTAGGTGCTTTGGCAGAGACTCGAACTCACATTCGCCAGCGACCCTGAGGGGCATCGTGGCTGAACGAGCTGGTCGTCACGACCTTGCCGCGTGTCCCATGGGAATATCCAAGCGGCGTCCCGATCAATTCTCCGATCACCGAGGGGGCAGTTCAGCGCTCCACGGCGGCGGAGGAGGCTCGATCCGACGTTCGGCTCCTGGTGAGAAAAACTTGTTGTGGCTTAGCGGCGATATAGGGTCACAGCATGGCCGATGAAGTCAAACCGGCGAGTATCGACTTCGGTGTCCTGATCGCGTTCGTCGCTCCTGGGTTTTTGGCATTCTGGGCCCTCTCCTACGTCTCGGAACAGGCTGGCTCTTGGATGACTTCCGCGTCAAAGGAGAATCAGAACGTGGGCGTCTTCCTTTTCGTCGCGCTCACATCCCTCTCCCTTGGTCTCGTCGTCAGCGGCATTCGCGCGCTGTGCACGCGCAAGTGGCTCTTTGATGAGCCTGTGATTGACTGGTCGAAAGTCACGAGCGAGAAACGCCTGCTGGTTCATGATGTGCGGAATGGCCTCTACCGTCACTTTCAGTTCTACGCGAACATGGCTGTCGCGCTGCTGGCGTTATCTCTAGTGCGGTTCATCACTCGAATGGCAGACCGGATGGCGCAACCACCGCCCACCGCTGTCCGTCAGAACGTGGGAGACACGGTCATACTCATTCTGATGCTTGGCGGCGTCTGCGTGTTGTTGCTATCGGCACGCGATTCTGTTGCCAGGTTCAGGAATGCCCTCAAGACACAAGATCTCCTCAAGGAGAATGCACAATGAGCAATGATTGGGGGAAGACGGCACGGAGGGCAGTGGTGAAAAAAAAGGCAGTGTCAAAGAAACGAGCGGCGGCAAAGAAGGCGGCCGCAAGAAGGAAGGCGGCAAAGAAGAAAAGGAAGAAGTAGATCGTTGCGAAGCTGGGTCGTCTACGCAGGGTGCAGGGGTAGCCGACTGTTTCCAGGTACCATCAGTGACGATTGCCGCCCCCGCCTGCTGCAGAACAGTGTCGATCTTCCGCGCCAGGATCTGGAATTCCGCATGGTAGCGTTCGTCCAGCGAACGGCTCTGCACGTCCTTCTGTCGCGCCGTCGGCAGCCAACCATTGGCTTCGTACATTAAGCCAGCAACCATGATGTCCAATTCGTCAACCTTGAAGGCAACGAGTCGCATTTTTGACTCCGTTTTGGATTCGCCCCAGCCCGGAAATCTTCAAATAGCAGTCCTCACACCACGCTGCCAAAGACAGCGGCAACGACGCGAGTCAGCGCAACTCAAGCTGATCTTAGCAATCAAGGCCCCTCATAGTGGAACGGTCAAACTCGTGCGATAAAGCCACTAATTGACAGCAGCGTTGGTGCCTTCAAGATGTCGCGGGTGCCGCCAGGGGGGACAGTCCACCAACATAGGATCTCTGCTTGAAGAGGAGTCGCAATCTCCAGGGTAAATCGAGCAGCAGATCCAGGAAGGGCCGGCGAGAATGCCGGAGGCGCTGATGCGTGAACGCAACAAGAAACATCCGCGCGAAAAGAAGCCCACTGAAGGGAGAGCGGTGACCTCGCCGAATGGTGCGACGCTCGGCTTCGAGCCCAAGCTCTGGCAGGCCGCGGACAAGCTCCGCAATAACATGGACGCCGCCGAGTACAAGCACGTGGTTCTCGGCCTCATCTTCCTCAAGTACATTTCCGATTCCTTCGAGGAACGCCGCGGCGCTCTCGAGGCCGACAAGAAATCCGGTGCCGATCCGGAGGATCCGGACGAGTACCGCGCGGAGAATGTCTTCTGGGTTCCGAAGGAAGCGCGTTGGGGGTACCTACAAGATAAGGCCAAACAACCGACGATCGGAAAGCTCCTCGACGACGCTATGGGCGCCATCGAGCGCGACAATCCGACCCTCAAAGGCGTTCTCCCCAAAGACTACGCCCGCCCGGCCTTGGACAAGCAGCGGCTCGGCGAACTCATCGACCTCATTGGGACCATCGGCCTTGGAGACAGAGCGAACCGCTCGAGAGATGTCCTCGGCCGCGTGTACGAATACTTTCTGGGTCAGTTCGCTTCGGCTGAGGGCAAGAAGGGCGGCCAGTTCTACACTCCCCAGTGCGTTGTCCGCGTACTCGTTGAGATGCTCGCGCCGTACAAGGGTCGCGTCTTCGATCCCTGCTGCGGCTCAGGCGGCATGTTCGTGCAAAGCGAGAAGTTTGTGGAGGCTCACGGCGGGCGCGTCGGCGACGTCGCCATCTATGGTCAGGAGTCAAATCACACCACCTGGCGCCTCGCGAAGCTGAACCTCGCAATTCGTGGGATCGACGCGCGGATCGCCCGCGGCGACAGCTTCCACGCTGACGAGCACAAGGATCTGAAGGCCGATTACGTCCTCGCGAACCCGCCGTTCAACGACAGCGACTGGGGCGGCGATCGGCTGCGCGAGGACGTGCGGTGGAAGTATGGTCTCCCGCCCGCCGGCAACGCGAACTTCGCCTGGGTCCAGCACTTCTTGCATCACCTCTCGCCTACCGGGATCGCCGGCTTCGTGCTCGCGAACGGCAGCATGTCGTCTCAGCAGTCTGGTGAGGGCGACATCAGAAAAGCGCTCGTCGAAGCGGATCTCGTGGACTGCATGGTCGCGCTGCCCGGGCAGCTCTTCTACTCAACGCAGATTCCGGTATGCCTCTGGTTCCTCTCGCGCCACAAGAAGAATGGCCTGGGCGGTCGCGGCAAAAAGATGCGCAACCGTAGCGGCGAGACACTCTTCATCGACGCGCGAAAGCTTGGCACGATGATCGACCGCGTCCACCGCGAGCTGACCGATGGTGACATCGCAAAGATTTCCGACACTTACCACCGGTGGCGCGGTGACGGCTCCGGCAAATACGAGGACGTGGCCGGCTTCTGCAAGAGCGCTACGACTGAAGAGATCCGCGCCCACCAACACGTGCTCACGCCTGGGCGTTACGTCGGCGCCGGGGAGGTGGAAGACGATGGCGAGCCTTTCGAAGAGAAGATGGCCCGACTCGTTGCCAAACTCGAAGATCACTTCGCCGAAAGCGCCAAACTCGAGAAGCTGATCCGTAAGAATCTTCGAGGGCTTGGGTATGACGGCTGACCTCAGTTACACGCCCCTCGGGCAGCTCTGTGATCCGGAGCGCGGAATTACCTACGGGATCGTCAAGGTAGGCGATTTCGTGTCAGGGGGAGTACCAGTGATTCGAGGGGGAGACATCCGGAAGGGCAAGATCGTCTTCGACGATCAGAAGCGGGTCACGGAGGAGATCAGCCAGCAGTTCCAACGGACGATCCTGCGGGGAGGCGAAATCGTCATCAATCTCATCGCTGAACCTGGGCATACCGCAATCGTTCCTCCGGAGCTTTCTGGCGCGAATGTGTCCCGAGACGTTGGCGTTATCGCGTTGAACGACAAAGTTGAACACCGGTACGTCGACTACTGTCTTAAGTCACCCATGGCGGTTCGCTGGTTGACCTCACGGCTCCAAGGGAGCGTGACCCAGAAGATCAACCTCGGCACTCTGCGTGAACTCCCTATCCCAGATCGACCGCGCGAGGTGCAGCGCGCCATCGCCCACATCCTCGGCACCCTCGACGACAAGGTTGATCTGAACCGCCGAACGAATGAGACGCTCGAAGCCATGGCGAGGACGCTCTTCAAGTCGTGGTTCGTAGACTTCGACCCCGTGCGCGCGAAGGCCGGGGGCCGCCGGCCGAGTGGGATGGACGCGGAAATAGCGAAGCTCTTCCCAAGCGAGTTCGAGGAGTCGGAGCTGGGGCTGATTCCGAGGGGGTGGAGGGTTGGGACGATCGGCGATCTCATCGAAATTCACGACGCCAAGCGCGTTCCACTCTCGGCACGCGAACGCGAACAGCGTCGAGGCAAATTTCCCTACTACGGTGCCACGTCGGTCATGGACCACGTCGATGACTTCCTCTTCGACGGGATCTTTGTGCTAATCGGCGAGGATGGTTCCGTAGTGACCGAGGCCGGCTACCCCTTCCTACAATACGTCTGGGGGCAGTTTTGGGTGAATAACCATGCTCATGTGCTCACTGGCCTCGGTGGAGTCTCGCAGGAACACCTATTCCTGATCCTGAGTCAGACGAATATCGCTGCGTTCGTAACCGGCGCCGTCCAGGCTAAGCTCAGCCAGGGAAACCTCCGCCGAATCCCGACCGTTGTTCCACCTGGCGAGGTGTCTGCTCAGTTTGGCTCTACGATCGCCAGCCTGTTTGCTCGCTTCAGGTCCAACGTGGAGGAGACAAGCACGCTAACGCGAGCGCGGGACGAACTATTACCTCGTCTTCTGTCGGGCGAACTTTTTGGGGGACGAGACGATCTGGTTGACGGAGAGGCTTTTTCAGATCGGGGTGGCAACGGTCAACCACCATCTGAAGGCCATTTCCCCCGAGCGGGAACTCGAATCCGCCCGCTACTACGCGCTGAAAGATTCCAAGCCCCGCGCGATCGACACCGAGTTCGAGAATGTAGGGACGCAACTTCAGAAGCCCTCGGCACGGCGAAGTAAGAAGGCAAGGAAGCCTTGATGGCACTCTTCACCGAATCCGTCGTCGAAGAAGCGGCGCTGGAATGGTTCAGCGCCCTCGGCTATGCGCTGCTTGCCGGCTCGACCATCGCGCCGGGCGAACCGGCCGCTGAGCGTGCCAGCTACGATCGCGTGGTCCTCGAAGGTCGGCTCCGCGCCGCGCTCCGAAAGCTCAACCCGAATGTGCCCGATGCGGCCCTCGACGAAGCGTTCCGCAAGCTCACGCTCATCTCGTCCCCGCAACTCATCGACGCCAACCACGAGCTGCACAGCTATCTCGTCAATGGCGTGAGCGTCGAGTACCTCCGCGAGGACGGCACGGTGGGATACGACCCCGTGCGCGTCCTCGACTTCGACTCGCCCGACGCAAACGACTGGCTCGTCGTGAACCAACTCACGGTGACGGAGCGCGGCAGCAGGCGCCGGCCGGACGTGGTCGTCTACGTGAACGGCTTGCCGCTCGCCGTGGTCGAATTCAAGAACGCCGCCGACCTGAACGCCGACGTCTGGGACGCCTTCCGGCAACTCGAGACCTACCGAAGTGAGCTTTCGAGCCTCTATACGTTCAACGAGGTCCTTCTCGCTTCCGACGGGATCGAGGCGCGGGTCGGCACGCTCTCCTCGAACCGGGAGCGCTTCCTCCCCTGGCGCACAATCGAGGGCGAGAAGCTTGCGCCCGCGTCCCTCTCACAGCTCGAGGTCGCCATCCGCGGCATGTTCGAGAGTCGCCGCTTCCTCGACCTCATCCGCCACTTCATCGTCTATGAGGACGATGGCGATACCGTCATCAAGAAGATGGCCGGCTATCACCAATTCCACGCGGTGGGCCGCGCCGTCGAGGCGACGATCGCGGCCTCGCGTCCCAAGGGCAACCGCCGAGTGGGCGTGGTCTGGCACACCCAGGGTTCGGGGAAGAGCCTAACCATGGCCTTCTATGCCGGTCGTATCATCCTGCACCCGGCAATGCAGAACCCGACCCTAGTTGTCCTGACCGACCGCAACGACCTGGACGAGCAGCTGTTCGGGACCTTCTCGCGATGCAAGGAGCTACTGCGGCAGAAGCCTACGCAGGCGGCCGACCGGGCCGATCTGCGTGAGCTACTCAAGGTCGCCGCCGGTGGCGTGGTCTTCACAACCATCCAGAAGTTCCTGCCAGAGACGAAGGGCGACACCTTCCCGCTGCTCTCGACACGCGAGAACGTTGTCGTCATCGCCGACGAGGCGCACCGCAGCCAATACGACTTCATCGATGGATTCGCACGCCACATGCGCGATGCGCTCCCGAACGCATCGTTCATTGGTTTCACCGGGACGCCCATCGAACTCACGGACAAGAACACACGAGCTGTATTTGGCGACTACATCAGCATCTACGACATCCAGCGCGCGGTGCAGGACGGCGCCACTGTGCCCATCTATTACGAGAGCCGCCTCGCCAAGCTCGAATTGAAGGAGAGCGAAAAGCCTCGTCTCGATGCTGAATTCGAGGAGGTCACCGAGGGCGAGGAACTGGAGGGCAAGGAAAAGCTCAAGAGCAAGTGGTCGGCGCTCGAGTCGCTGGTGGGGACCGAGCGGCGCCTTGAGGTGATCGACGGCAAGGCGCTGATCGTCTGTATGAGTCGGCGCATCTGCGTGGATTTGTATCGCGCCATCGTCGCGCTTCGCCCTCGCTGGCAGAGCGGCGACGACGCCCAGGGCACAATCAAAGTGGTGATGACCGGCTCGGCCTCGGATCCAGCCGAGTTCCAACCACACATCCGCAGCAAAATGCGTCGCGAGGCAATCGCCAAGCGCTTCAAAAACCCCGAGGACGCCTTGAAGGTCGTCATCGTGCGTGACATGTGGCTGACGGGCTTCGACGTTCCTTGCTTGCACACAATGTACATCGACAAGCCGATGCAGGGGCATGGGCTGATGCAGGCCATCGCGCGCGTGAACCGAGTTTTCCGAGATAAGCCCGGCGGTCTTGTCGTGGACTATCTGGGTCTTGCCGATCAGCTGAAGCGCGCGCTCCATACGTACACCGAGAGCGGCGGCCAAGGCGACACGGCGATCGACCAGCTAGAGGCGGTCGCGCTGATGCTCGAAAAGCACGAGATCTGCTGCGGGATCTTCCACGGCTTCGACCGGTCGCGGTGGACGAAGGGCTCGCCTGCACAGCGCCTCTCGTTACTGCCGGCAGCCCAGGAACATGTGCTCGCGCAACAGGGCGGCAAAGAGCGGCTGCTCCAGGCCGTGACTGAGTTGTCGCAGGCGTTCGCGCTCGCGGTGCCTCACGAGGAAGCACTCCGCATCCGCGACGATGTTGCCTTCTTTCAGGCGGTCCGGACGGCAATTGTGAAGACCTCCACCAGCGAGCGGAAGGCATCCGGTGACCTCGATCATGCGATCCGACAAATCGTCTCGAAAGCCATCGCATCCGACAAGGTGATCGACATATTCGCAGCGGCCGGCCTTAAGAGCCCGGACATCTCGATCCTCTCGGACGAATTTCTCGCGGACGTCCGCGGGATGCAGCACAAGAGACTCGCAGTCGAACTATTGCAGAAGCTGTTAAGAGACGAAGTCAAGGCTCGCGCGCGGCACAACCTCGTGCAGGCCCGATCGTTTGCCGAGATGCTCGAGAAGTCGCTCCGCCGTTATCAGAGCCGCGCCATCGAAGCCGCGCAGGTTATCGAGGAGCTGATTCAGCTCGCTAAGGAAATGCGCGAGGCGAACCGTCGAGGCGAGAAGCTACATCTCACGGCCGACGAATTGGCCTTCTACGACGCGCTGGAGGTGAACGACAGCGCGGTGAAGGTGCTCGGCGACGACACGCTCAAAACCATCGCTCGCGAACTCGTCGAGACCGTCCGGCGCAACGTCACGATCGACTGGACGGTGAAGGAGTCCGTGCGTGCAAAGTTGCGCGTCATTGTGAAGCGCATCCTCCGCAAATACGGCTACCCACCCGATAAACAAGAGGCAGCGACCAATACCGTGCTCCAGCAAGCCGAGCTGCTGTCGGACTACTGGACAGAGGGAGATGTGGCCCCTACAGAGCGGCACTTTTAGTGCCGCTCATCGAATCTGCACGTTGTAAAAGAGCAGGGAAGAAAACGAGCCCAGGCTCGCGTCCTCACACCTGTCCCGTAACGCGCCCCGCGCCACCCTGCCCAACGCCGAGAGAGCCAGACCCAGAAGGCGCGATCCAGCGACCCGAACCGTGGTCGTTTCGACCGGCGGCGGAGCAGGGCGAGTTGCTGTCTGAGCGCCAGGTTCTCAAGCGCCAGATTCCTGTGAGTCCTGACTGCGGCGCGCAGAGCGCCCAGTAGAGAGAGAAAGAGGGACATTGCTCCAACGTCGCTCCGGGCCAACTTCTCGTCCAGTCTCGCGATTGAGTTTTGGCCAACGACAGCCCGAGGTCGGCCGCCAAAACCGGCCAATCTGGGGATCACCGACTCGGCGGCAAATTCAAAACCGGCCAGCGAGAGGATCACCGACCTTTCTCGCCGCGAGCGCAACGGGGTGAAGGATTCCAGCCGCAGTCTGTGCGCGCCGTTCCGAGAGTTCACCTGCGAGCGGATGCGTCTGGGTCGAAATTCGATGGCGATCTACCAAGACCTGGTGGACGCGCAGGGCTTTTCCGGCCGATACGTCACCGTGCGTCGCTTCTTCCGCACGCTGGAGAGCGAGGCGGGACCGGAGGCGTTTGTCGTCATCGAGACCGCACCTGGGGAGGAAGGGCAAGTCGACTACGGAGTCGGCCCGATGGTGCGGCATCCCGATACGGGCAAGTACCACCGCACGCGCCTGTTTGTCTTGACGCTCGGCTACAGTCGAAAATCGGTTCGCCTTCTCACCTTCAAGTCGAGCGCAGAAATTTGGGCGCGCCTGCACGAAACGGCTTTTCGCCGCCTGGGCGGAGCCCCGAAGATTGTCATCCTCGACAATTTGAAAGAGGGCGTGCTCAAGCCCGACGTCTACGTCTCGGCCTCGATCTAATGGCCGGTTTTGGTGGGATCATGAA
>WNFC01006667.1_pt1 | contig 22107 bp, 23 predicted proteins | sample 5400541 | NCBI WGS metagenome assembly WNFC01 (sample SAMN13153342, study PRJNA577476) | soil metagenome | isolation source: 120 cm saprolite under Douglas fir tree site 2 hole 2 replicate 1 | place: USA:California | collected 2015-04-18
GCAAGCAGCCATGATGGGTGAGCTGATCGCGCGAAATTTGCTGCATCGTCCGCTGCGTACGATCATCGGGGCCATGGGAATCGCGGTGGAGGTTGCGCTGGTCGTCCTGATCGTCGGGCTGACCAGCGGCCTGCTGACCGAAACCGCCAAGCGCATCGAAGGCATCGGCGCGGATATCATGCTGCAGCCGCCTAACTCATCCTTCTTATTGTCATTTGGCAGCGCGCCGATGCCTATCAAGATCGGCGAAAAACTTGGCGAACTAAAATATGTCGAATTCGTGGCTCCCGTGCTCTTCCAATTCAACACCTCGGGCGTGGAAATCGTTTATGGAATTGACCAAGAAAGCTTTCGAGATGTCTCGGGCGGATTTGTCTTCCTTGAGGGGCACGACCTGGAAGGCCCGGACGACATTCTTGTGGACGACATTGCCGCAAAGGCGAAAAAAATAAGACCCGGAGAGACGTATCGCATCTTCGATCACGATTGGCATGTTGCCGGAATCGTTGAACATGGGAAAGGTTCTCGGCTTTTTGTTTCCCGGGCGACATTGCAGGAATTGGTAGGCGCGCGGGACAAGGCCAGCGTCTTCTTTGTGAAGTGCACGCGCCCCGAGCACACCGAGGACGTCATGGAAAATATGCGCCACGTCCTTCCCGGCTACACCGTGCGGCCCCTCAAAGACTACCTCTCCCTGATGACCTCGACAAATATCCCGGGCCTGGAGTCCTTTATCAACGCAATGATCCTGCTCGCCGTCACGATCGGTCTGCTGGTCATTTTTCTCACCATGTACACCACGGTGATCGAACGCACCAGGGACATCGGCGTTCTGAAATCGCTCGGCGCGAATCACTGGTTCGTCATTCGAGCGCTACTCTCGGAATCCGCGGCGCTTTGTTTGCTCGGAATTGGTGCGGGCGTCGGGCTGAGCTACGTCGTGCGCGCGGCATTCGTTTGGAAGTTTCCGACGCTCACCATTCTCATCACCTCTGGATGGGTTCTACGCGCCGCAGGAATCGCGCTCTTGGGCGCGCTGTTCGGTGCGAGCTATCCCGCGTGGCTGGCGAGCCGCAAGGATGCCGTTGAAGCTTTGTCGTACGATTAGAAAATCGAGAAAGATGCCGCGTGCGCCGGGCACGCAACGATACGGAGAACCGAAGAAAGGACCGCGAAGCCAGCGGGATGGCTAGGCACGAATGGCAATCGCAGCTACAATACCTGAACTTGCCGAAGGGCCGGTTTTCCAGGGAAAAAAGAGCGTGGAGCCGATACTCAGAACAGAAAATTTGTGGAAGCTCTACCGCGCGGGCAAAGTTGACGTTCCCGCTTTGCGTGGTGTGAATTTCGAGGTCCAGCCGGGCGAATCGGTCGCGGTAATGGGGCCCTCGGGCTGCGGCAAGTCTTCTTTGCTCTATGTGATCGGCGGCCTGGCGCAAGCTTCGCGAGGCAAGGTCCTCGTGGACGGCAACGACCTCACCGAACTCAGCGACGCCGCGCGCACAAAATTGCGCCGTCACAAGATCGGCTTCGTTTTTCAGCGTTTCAATCTGCTCCCTACGCTGACGGCCAAGGGCAATATCGCCATCGCGCAGTTCATTCATGGCGACGGATTCGACCCGCACCGCTTCGATGTCGTAACGCAGATGCTCGGCCTCGCTGGCCGCCTGCACCACAAGCCGGCGGAACTTTCCGGCGGCGAGCAGCAGCGCGTAGCCATCGCGCGGGCAATCATCAACGAGCCAAAAATTCTTCTCGCCGACGAGCCCACGGGAAACCTGGATTCGAAAAACTCGGAAATCGTTCTACAGATGCTTCGGCAACTCAACAAGGATCTAGGCCAAACCGTCGTCATGATTACGCACAACCCGGAAGCTACCACTTATTTTGACCGCGTGGTGCACATGCGCGATGGCGTTATCGTCGATGGAGTGCCTGCGGATTGACATGGCAAGCCTTGGCCAAATTCTCTCGCGGACGTTTTTTTGGTCCTACGAGCGTGGCACTTGGCAGTATGACCTCGCGGTCATCCTCATTCTGGTCTTCGTGCTGGTCACCCCACGCGGCTGGTTCCATGACAAACCGCAAAGCGGGGCCCCGGTCACACCGGGCCAGGTCCAGTTTATTTCCAAGGATGGAAACCGGCTGATCTATCGCGTGGACGTGCGCATCCTGGCCCCGCCTACAAAGCTCGCACTCCAGAACGACCTGCATACGGCGCTGCAAGAGGCGCTGCCCGAACTCCGCAGCGGGAATTTCTCGATCGCCAAAATCGAACCACTGCGCGATGACCAGGGCACAGTGATTGCCTACCAGGTGGAGATTCACCATTAGCCGCGGTTCAGTCCGTGCGCAAGAATAATCACCGGTAACAAGGCCCCTCATTCGCGCATCTATCTTATATGTTACGATGCCGAGGGCTTTCATGAACATCGCATCCATGCAGGATAGAGGCCGCGTTTGAGACGTCTTCCTTTTCTGCTCATTTTCGCGCTGGTCAGTCTGTGTTGCGCCGCCGGCGGGCTTAGAATGCCTGCCGCCCAGGCAAATTCCGCCTGGACCCTCGATGGCGTGCTGGGCATGATGGACCGCGCCGCGCAGGACTTTCATACTCTTTCGGCCGATATCGAGCACATCAAATACACCGCGGTGGTGAAGGATACCTCGACCGAATCCGGCCAGATTTTCGTACGGCGCGATGAAAAAATGCGCATCGATTTCCAGAAACCCGATGCGCGAACCATTCTCCGGAGCGGCGATTCGCTGTACGTTTTCACGCCCAAGATCAATCGCGTCGAGGAATACAACATCGGAAAGCACCGGGCATACGCCGACCAGTATCTGGCGCTGGGATTCGGAACGAAGGGCGATACGCTCAGGAAGAACTACGTCGTGACGCTGATCGGAGAGGAAGAGTTCGACAACCGCAAGACCGTCGTGATCGAGTTAACGCCCAAGTCTGACCAGGCGCGCAGCCAGATCGCGAGAATTCGCATGTGGATCGACGAAGCATCCTGGCTGCCCATCCAGCAGAAATTTTTCGAGACCAGCTCGGAAGACTACTTCCTATCGCATTACACCCACCTGATGAAGAATCTGAACATCGGCGATTCGAAGTTCAAACCCGACTGGCCAAAAAGTGTGAAGGTCGAGAAGCCCCGAGGGTAATCTTTATTCTTGCCATCTAGCAAGTCCCGCAGGTTCACTGGTTTTTACGCTGTGAAAAAAACGTTAAGGTTGTTAACCGGCAGCCCGCTCCTGCGTCAGCAACTGCTCCTTGCGCGATATCCCCCAGCGATACCCGGCCAGCGTGCCGTCTTCGCGAATGACGCGATGGCAAGGCACTACGATGGAGACTGGGTTAGTCGCGCAAGCCCTCGCCACGGCCCGCACGGCCTTGGGCTGTCCCAGGGAGCGCGCGACCTGCGAGTATGTGCGGGTTCTGCCGCGCGGAATTCGCTGTAGTTCTTGCCAAACGCGCCGTTGAAATGCCGTCGCCTGCAAGTCGAGCGGTAGTTCGAGCCGAGGCTGTTTGCCTTCGATGCGCTGCACGATCTCCCGCACCCAGCGTTGGAACGAATCCGTGGCAGGCGCGATTTCCGCGCGTGGATATTCTTGGCGCAGCTCCGCGATCATCGTATTCTCCGCATCGCCAAGATAAACGGCGGAGACCCCGCGCTCCGTCGCCGCCACCAGCACTTTTCCTAGAGGCGATTTTGCAATTGTGTATCCAATTTTCATACCCTGTCCTCCCTTTCGATAAGTCGCCGGGGTCATGCCGAGCTGCGCATTGCTGCGCTCGTAGACGCGGCTGGTTGATCCGTACCCTGTTTCGTACAGCGCATCGGCAATACTCTTGCCCGCGCGCAGCAACGCTTTGAAACGCTTGACCCGCAGCGCTTCCGCGAGTTCCCGGGGCTTCAATCCCGTCACTTGCAGGAATGCGCGCCGCAGTGTGGCTTGGGTCGTTCCGAGCGCCGCAGCCAGGGCTCCCAAGCGAACGCCCTCTTCGCCCGACTCTGCGAGTTTGCCGGCGGCGCGCTGCACCAATGCCACCGGCCCGGCAATCTCATTCGGGCGGCAGCGCAAGCAGGGCCGGTAACCTTGCTTCTCCGCTTCTTCACGCGTGCGGAAAAATGTGACGTTGCGCCGAAACGGACGCCGCGCCGGGCACGACGGACGGCAATAAATATGCGTCGAGCGCACCGCCAGCACGAAGCTGCCGTCGGCCTGCGTATCGCGGGCCAGCGTAGCGCGCCAGAACCGCGCGGCCGCATGCGCCGAGATATTCCCTGCGAATTTGTTCTCTGCGTGGTTCATGTTCGACACGCTAAAAATAACGCAAGTTGAAAAGCAAATCTATCCGCAAACGTTCGGCAAAGTGAAAAGGTTGATTCCGGCGAAAAGTAGAACGATCAAGCTTCGCCGGCGGCAGGAACCGGTTCTGAGGCTGGCGCCTGCGCGCGGTGCGGCGCGGTGATCACCAGAATAACCGCGGTGAGAATGACCGCAGCGGCAATGACGGTGCGCAGCGTAATGGTTTCGCTGGCGATCAGCCATCCCAGGAACAACGCCACAACGGGATTCACGAACGCGTATGTGGCCACGCGTGCCGCGGTGCTCTTGTGCAGAATATAGATGTACGCGCTGAAGCCGATGCCCGACCCGAACACGATAAGGTAGCCGAGCGCAAGCCACGAGCGAGGCGAGATCGCGCCAAGATGGAGCGCGTGGAATTCCCCAGCAAACAGCCCGGAGACCAGCAAGATCACGCCTCCCGCGAAGCTCTGCATCGCCACTCCCAGCATCGGCGAACTGGGCATCCCGCCATGTTTTGAGTAAAGGGAACCACACGCCCAGGCCAGGGAAGCAATCACCAGGATGGCTGCGCCCCGTGGATCAACGCGTTCTGATCCTCCCAGATGAGCAGGCCCGACAAGAAGTGCGAGCCCGCCAAATCCCAGTAACAGTCCTACAACCACCCTTGGAACGGGTTTCACTCCACCGGGGCGGAGCCAGTCCACAATCACCAGCCAGAGCGATACGGTGGCCACTAGAAGCGCCGTGATGCCCGAGGGCACAACCTGTTCCGCCCAACTGACACCACCATTGCCAACGAACAGCAGCAGGGTGCCGGTGACAACTGCGGTTTGCCAGTTTGCAGCAGTAGGCCTAATCCCGGTCTTCCAGCGAAGAACAGGGTACAGGAGCAATCCCACGGTAGTGTGGCGGAGTCCCGCGAGGAGCAGCGGAGGAAATGACTCGATCCCAATGCGAATCGCCAAATAGGTAGAGCCCCAAACAACGTAAACGGCGGCAAAGGCCAGCAAAACCATAGTTGTCATGCGGGTCGGGGAAGGCGGCGAAGCAATAGGAGTTCTCACCGGGTGTTGCTTAGCGATGACCGTCGTGGACATGGTTTCCGCTTTCTCTTCCTGGCTAGCCTTTCTATGATGAGGGGCGAAGCAAAAGGATTCGAGAACCATATTGGTAGAGCATTTTCCAAAGTAACCCACAGAATGTTGTGGCTAGGTTCCAGGAGCATTTTGTGAGGAAATCCACAGTATGTTAGGCATAGCCTCCAGTACTATTACTAAGTGTTTGAGGTTAAGACACTTCCGTTGTTTTCCACAGGTTGACGCGGACCAATACTAATGGCATCTTGGCGCTCCACGCCGCACAAGTGTGGACGGGGAAATTCCAGAAAGTCAGTTTGGCAGTTTAGATTGTTGGGCCATAGCCAGCGACCATGCAGTGGCGTCTCTGAGGGCGAGATGAGCGCAACGAAGCGCGCAATTCCATTTGAATCGTGGCCATCCAAGCCAGGCGCGGCAGCTCGTGATACCGCCAGAGGGCCGCAACCGCTAACAGATTCCCCGCGTGTCCCTGCGCTCCGTATTGTGCCGCTCGTGGGCCCGGAGCATCCTCGTCGTTTCGTTCGCGTGCCGACGCACACCGTGGGCGTGCATCCCGAGCATCGCGAATACCCGCGCGCCGCTCTGAACCTTCCCCTGCGCCTTCGGGCTGTCGGCGGCGTGCCAGAGGAATATCCGGTCACTCTCGTCACTCGGGATGTCAGTTCTACCGGCGTGTATTTTCTCTGCCCCAAAGAACTGGCGCTTGGCGCTTCGATCGAGCTGGAAATCATCCTCGTAAGCAAACCCTTGGGCCTCGGCAACGTTGTCATGGTGACCCGGGCACTTGTGCGCCGTACCGAACCCGCCGCTATGCGGGGGTGGTTTGGCATTGCCGCTGCCTTCGATGACGTCCAGTTTGACCGCGACGACCGCATTCCTTCCCGTTTTCTGAAGCCGTAGAAATCGCTCTCACCTTCCGTCTCGAACTATTTCCCGAGACTCCTCACGCCAGCCACTTCAAGCTTTACATAGGCTAACGCGCGCAAAGTTTCTGCTACTCTGAGCAACGATGTCCGCGAAACGAAAATGCGCAGTGGAAGGAGTTCTCTTCGACTGGGACGGCACGCTCATCAATTCCTACCAAGCCGACACCTCCGCCTACCTGGCCATGTTCAAGGCGATGGGCATTGCGTGGGGGCTCGAGGAGCTCGAGCAAAACTACTCTCCGAACTGGTATCACGTTTATCGCGCCGCGCGCTTGCCGCGGAAGCACTGGGAAGATGCGGACCGCGTGTGGCGCGCGCATTATGCGAAGCATCGGCCGAAGCTGATGGCCGGTGCGCGACGGGTCCTCGCAAGGTTGCGCGGCGCTCATGCTCTTGGCCTCGTCACCAGCGGCGATCGCGACCGCGTTACCCGTCAGTTGCGTGAGTTTAGCCTGACGAAACTTTTCGCTGCGCGTGTTTGCAGCGGAGATACCCTCCGCAAGAAACCGCATCCGGAGCCATTGCGCTTGGCCCTGCGGCAAATGGACCTGCATCCCTCAGCTTGCGTCTATGTGGGCGACGCGCCGCAGGACGTGGAGATGGCCCGGCGCGCCGGCGTTCGTGCGATTGGCGTGCTCGGCCCGTTTCCGACGGAAAAGCGTCTGCGCGCGGCCCGGCCGGAGTTCTTGATCGGTTCGATCGAGGAATTGCCGGACTTAATGAAAAGATTGTTTCGCTGATGGACGAGGTCTCATTCTCAGCGTCCACGACTGCTTATGGTTTCGGGGAAGTTGTGGAAGCCCCAGGCGACGGCGGTGGGGGCGGGCCGGGGATGGATTTGAAGTCCGTCCACTTGATGACGATGCGCACGGGAGTCTGCACTCCCTTCTGATTCAGCGTGCCATCCGATCGCGAATAACTGGGGAACCAGTATTTTCCGTCGACGTTTTCGCGATACGTTTCGAACAGGCTGAACGGTAGATCCGCGGCCGAGTGCACGTCGCCCAGATCGTTTACCCATTTTCCGTATGTTTTCACAACTTCCAGATATTTCGCATCCACCCACACGATGCCGTCGAAATAGGCCTTCTGGCGTTCGACCACTTTTGGTTTCGCCTGAAAAATGTAGCAATCGATCTCGTCCACTTGTTCCTTGCCCAGATATTTCAAGTCGTACTTCGCAAGTTGGCCGGACGACAGGGGAAACGCGGGGATGCGCTGCAGGCCTTCGATATCTTCCGTCCTGAGAAAGAGATGCTGCAGCGTGGAGCGCGGCTTTTCGACTACTTTTTCGAACGGCTTGCCGTCCACGTCACGACCCGGTTGCGTCACGACCACAAATTCACCGGAAGGCTGTCCGTCCGTCCCGAACTCTTGGATCCGGATGGTCCTCCGATACGTGTAGCGGGAGCCCGAGCGGATGTACTCGTCTTCTCTTTGGGCAAACCGCCTGATGATCTCCGCTTCGGGAAGCGACGGCGGCGCCGGCGGCTCGGATTCGTTTGCGATGCGCGTGACGTGATGTTCCGGCGGCGGAGCCATCGGCCCCTGCGGCGCGTCCTGCGCGCGCAGCGGCGAACTCTGAATAGCAGCCAGCATAAATAAGGCCAGGGCCGCCAAAGCGTGTGAGATGCGTTCGTACCGGTGCAATTGTTCAGCCTGTCTCATAGGGAATTGGATGCATGCCGTTCGTCTGTAGAAGCCTGATGCGCCGTGCTGAAGCAAGAGTTTAGCGCACTCCAGGCACGCAGCCCCAGTTATGGAGATGGTTAGGCACATGCCGCTGAGCGCGAGCTTCACAAGTCATGAGTCACCAGTCACTTTGCTCTCCTTCATCAACTTCAGAAATCGGGCTGGGCTCTCTGCTACAATTCTGGCGTTTCGTGAGCGAAGCCAAACAAGCCAAACGTTACCTCGTCTCGGGAATGGTCCAGGGTGTAGGCTACCGCTACTTCACGCAAGACGCCGCTGAGAAGCTCCAAGTGAGGGGCTTCGTGAGGAATCGGCGGGACGGCCGCGTGGAGGTGTTCGCCATGGCCACGCCGCAGCAACATGCCGAATTCCGCGCCCGGCTCCAGCGTGGACCGCGGTTCGCGAGCGTCAGTGGAGTTCAGGAAGAGCCTTCGACTCCAGACCCACGATATGAGGGAGGATTTTTTATCATCACAACGGATTGAATCGCGCGTACCGAGTGGAAGCGCACAACGAGGAGACGTTCGAATGAACGATCTGAAGAAGCTAATCCGCGAAGTTCCGGACTACCCGAAGCCGGGGATCCTTTTCTACGACTTGACCACCCTGCTGAAGGACAAGCTTGGCTTTCACATGCTGATTGACCGTCTATGCGAGCACTACGTCGGCCGGACCATTGATGTGGTGGCGGGAATCGAAGCGCGCGGCTTCATTTTTGCTCCGGCTCTCTCTTATCGGCTCAACGCTGGCTTCGTTCCCGTTCGAAAGCCGAATAAGCTCCCCGCTAAAACCACCAGCGTCACGTATTCCCTGGAGTACGGCACAGACACGCTCGAAATCCACGAAGACGCCATCAAGCCTGGCCAGCGCGTCATCATTTGCGACGATCTGCTCGCCACAGGCGGCACTGCCGCAGCCACCGCCAAACTTATCCAGCAACTCGGCGGCACCGTCGAAGGCGCCGCCTTCGCCGTCGAGCTCACTTTCCTCAACGGCCGCAAAAAACTGAACGGCCTCGATATCTTCTCCCTGATCCAGTACGACAAATAGGAAGCAATCAGCGATTTTGGGAACGCACAGATCAAAGTCACTTCCCGCGCGCGCGCGAATTCCGTTGGCGAATCGCTTCAAAAAGCACAACGCCTGCAGCGACCGAAACGTTGAGTGACTTTACCGGGCCGCTGGTCGGCAGTGAGACCACGAAATCGCACCGCTTGCGCGTCAGCTCGTGCAAGCCCTGGCCTTCGCCGCCAAGAACGATCCCCACCGGCGAGGTGTATTCTACTTCGGTGTAATTCTTGTCCCCTTGCTCATCGAGGCCCACGAGCCAATAGCCCGCTTCCTTCAACTCCTCCATCGTTCGCACCAGGTTAGTCACTTTTGCGACTGGCAGATGCGCCAGCGCCCCAGCGGAAGCCCGCGCCACTGTGTCGGTGAGCCCGGCCGCGCGCCGTTCGGGAATCACCACTCCGTGCGCGCCGGCCGCCAGCGCCGTTCGAACGATCGCGCCCAGATTGTGCGGGTCTTCCACGCCATCGAGTAATACGATCAATCCTTTTTGCCCAGCGCTTGCATTGGCATTCGCCAGTATGTCTTCGAGCGTTGCCGCCGCGCTAGCCAGCCGGTCGAGTTGCCCGCGGTCCTCGAACCGCACCGGAACGCCTTGTTTGCGCGCCAGTTGCACGATTTCTTCCACGCGCGTATCCTGTCTCCCCTTGGCGATGGCAATGTGATCGATGGGGCGCTGTGCTTCCAGCGCTTCCTTCACGGCGTGTATGCCCGTCAGTTTGTCCATGCGACAGTGAGTTTACAGTTGCCGGTCCGCAGTTGAAAGCAAAGCGATCGCTCTCCGTTGGCAGCCTATGACTGCCTTCGTCATCGTTGTGGCCATCGTTGTAGGGGCGAACTTCAGTTCGCCCTGCTTTTTGTCTTCTCTGTAGGACGTCCGCCGCGGCATGCATGCTGCGCCCTTCCGATGGCAAAATCAATCCACCGCCGAACAAAACTCCAGTATTCTCTCGCGCGCGGATTTTACCGCCACGTCGAACGAAAGCCCCGCCGCTTCGTCAAGCAGCAGGATCACGCGGTCCAACTCGCCTTCCCCCGCGCGCCCGGCAAGCGCCAGCCGAATTGGATGAAACAATTCCCTGCCCCGCAATTCCATGCCGTCTTTCAACGCCGCGACAATTTCCTTGAATCTGTCCGACGTGAGCGGCCCTCCCTCCAGGAGCAGTAGCGCCAAATGCCGCAGCACGTCCCGCGCCGCGTAGCGCGACAGCACCACGTGGCTTTCCACCCGGGAGATGATTTCATGCGCGTCGTACTGAAAAACCAGGCCAAGAAGATCGGCCAGCGCCTCGCGGTTCGCGGCGTGGCCGCCCAGCATCGCGGCTGCCCGCTCGCACCAGGCATGTTGCTCACGCGAAGGTTCTGCCACCATCCAGCCGCGCTCGCGCAGAATCGCCACAACATCGGCCGAACTAAACGGATTCGCAGCGGTGACCGGCGCGTCAGAGTGATCGGCGGGAAGCATCAACAGGATTGTAGCGGACCCTGGTCCGCCTGTGTTGTAGTGGCGGGTCTTCAGACCCGTTCTTCCCTTCTTTAGCAAATCATCGAGAAGTGAGTGTGGCAATCACGTGCGCTGCGATCGCTTCACCGCGCCCGATCGCGTCGACGCCTTCATTGGTCTTGGCCTTCAAATGAATCTTTTCAATGCCAACGCCCAAAGCCTTCGCGAGCTTTTCCCTCATCTTCGGAAAATGCGGCCCCAGTTTTGGTTTTTCCGTAATCACCACCGCATCCACGTGTTCAATCGCGAACTGCTTTTCATCCATCAGTTTTTTTGCATGCTCCAGAAACAGCATGCTATTCGCGTCCTTCCACCTTGGATCGGTGTCTGGAAAGTGCGTCCCAATGTCGCCAAGTCCCGCCGCGCCCAGCAGCGCATCGCAAAGCGCATGCGCCAGCACATCCCCGTCCGAGTGTCCCACCGGCCCTTTCTCGAACGGCAGCTCAATCCCGCCAACGATGAGCTTCCGCCCCGCTTCGAGCCGGTGCAAGTCGTACCCGATTCCGCAACGCGTGCTCATGCTTTCTGGCGCTCGCGTTCCAGGTAAAAGCGCGCCAGTTCCATATCCGCCGGCTTGGTGATCTTCATATTTCGCTCGGAGCCCAGCACCACGTGCACATCGTGCCCGATGCGCTCGACGAGTCCCGCTTCATCCGAAGCGCTAACGCCATCGGCCTCCGCGCGCGCAAACGCTTCTCTCAGAAGTTTTGCTGAAAACGCTTGCGGCGTCTGCGCCAGCACTACGCGCTCCCGTGGCACCGTTCCTGTAATCAAGGCCACGTCCTCCGGCAAACTCGCACGCTTCACTTCCTTGACCGTGTCCATCGCCGGTATGCCCAGAATCGCGGCCTCGCAACGCCGCGCTTCCTCGATCACTCGCGCGATCTGCTCCGGCGTCACGAACGGCCGTACGGCGTCGTGCACCAGCACGATTTCCGTGCCGTTTGCCACCTCGCGCAACGCCGCGGCCACCGACTCCTGCCGCGAATCGCCGCCCTTCACCACGCGCACCGCCTGCCTGAATTTTTCCCGCGCAATCCGCTCTTCCAGCCGCGCTACTTCATCCGCCCGCGTGGCCACAAAGATGTCAGTTACCAGCGGGCAAGCTGCGATGCGCCGCAGGCTGAGGATCACGATCGGCGTTCCGTCCAGCTCCAGAAACTGCTTGGGCGTTTCCGCGCCCATGCGCGTTCCCATTCCGGCCGCGGGAAGTATGGCAGCGATTCGGCTCATGTTTAAATCGATTCCGCCCGGAAGGTTCAAGGCGCGGACTCGCAAACTTCAGAGTGTACCTCAAGGGACGGCGGGGTGAAACCGGCTGCCTTGGCGCGCGATCCAGCGTGGCTTCGACACCCGCGTGGGCCCTCTTCAACGCGCTATCTTATTGAAGCCGCTCTAGCGGTCATCCGGTTCGGGAAAGATGGGACGCCCCTGACGGTCCAGCGTGGGTTGCTCCGCAAGGCACGCGGACGTCTCCACGCTACTCGGGGCGGCTGCCGAACGCGCGCCGCCATTCCCATTGCCACGGCCTGCTCCCGCAGCTTGTCGCATCAGTGGAGCCGGCTGTTCCATGCGTTCTTCCACGCGCCCAAAAATCATCTTGCCCGCTGTGGTCTGATGCACGGAAGTCACAATCACGTCCACGCTCTTATTGACCAGCCTCCGCCCGCCATCCACCACGACCATCGTGCCGTCATCCAGATAGGCCACGCCCTGGTTTTGTTCCTTGCCTTCGCGAAGAATCAAAACACGCATCGACTCCCCGGGCAGCATGGCGGGCTTCAGCGCCTGTGCGAGCTGATTGACGTTCAACACCGAGAAGCCTTGCACCGTCGCCACTTTGTTCAAGTTGAAGTCATTGGTAACGATTTTTGCTCCCGTGCGCCTCGCCAACTCCACCAGTTTGTGATCCACGTCCCCGGCTTGCGGAAAATCATCTTCGAGAATCCGCAGTTGCACCTGGGGCATTTTCTGAATCTTTTGCAGCACTTCAAGTCCGCGCCTTCCGCGCTGCCGCTTCAGCGGATCCGAAGAATCGGCCACCATCTGCAATTCGTGCAGCACGAATTGCGGCACGCCGAGAACTCCTTCCATGAACTGGGCATCGCATATATCCGCGACGCGCCCGTCGATCAATACGCTGGTGTCCAGAAGCTTTATGGATTCGGTGAGAGCGGACTTTTTCCCAAACAGCCCATCCAGCGCGTCCTTATCCAATTGCTCGCCCCCGCTTGCCCCCAGGACCAGTCCGAGATAACCAAAAGCAAACAGCGCGGCAAATTCGAGGAACGACTTGGTGGTTTCCGGCTCATTCGTGCGGGAAATCAGCAGAGTCACTAGGAGGGCGGCAAAGACGCCCAGGATCGCGCCAAACGCCCCGCCTACCAGCCCGCTCAGCGCCGCACTGCGCAGCCGAAGCTCCGCAAGCAGGACTACCAGCGCGACCAGAAATCCAGCGCCAGCTGCTGCTATTCCGTGAAGGCCAAACGGACTCAGCGTGTAGCTTGCCGCTCCCGTGCAGGCCACAAAAATCGCTCGCACCACCCAAAAATCCCAGCCTCCGCGAAATGCCCACTCGGGACGGAGGCCCGCCGCATGCCCTTCGTGCCGCGCCAAATTCTCGGATTCCGGTGCATGCAATCGCTGCCGCACTCCGGGATTGATCCGCCTCATACGACCTCACAGTTCGATCTGGAAAATCATTTCAGCAGCCCGCGGAAGTGAAGGGGGAAGAGGAGGCGGATGCGGGATGTGCAACGCCCTTTCGCGCTACCGGGCTTATATACTCTCTCGATAGGCCGGCGTCAAGTGGCTGTAAAATTAGTAGCAGCGGAAAAGCCGAAGCTCTGGATGGGAATCATTGATTATCTGACGTACACCCGCGGCACCCGCCGGCTCACCGCGCATAGCAGATCCGAAGTGACCGTCCCAATGCTACGCGCCACTCGATTCGCGGGCAACACTTGCTTGCCGTCCGTCCCGTGGATCGTCGCCACGTCGCCGATCTCCGCGCCTTCGATGTCCGTCACGTCGATCATGGTCACGTCCATCGAGATGATGCCCACGATCGGCGCGAGCTTTCCGCGCACCAGGGCGTTGCCGCGATTTCCCAGCGAGCGGTGGATTCCATCTCCATACCCCGCCGCCAGAACGCCGATACGCGATGGCCGCCGCGCCACAAACGTCGCGTCGTACCCGACTCCCACGCCCGCGGGGACCTTGCGCAGGCCAATGATCTTCGAGCGCAGGCTCATCACCGGCTTCAGCGGCAGCCGCGCTTCCGCTTCCTCGCGCTTTTCAGCGGGATCGTATCCCGGATGATAGCCATAGAGAATGGCCCCCGGCCGCACCATGTCCGCCCAGGTCTCCGGCCTCGACACGATCGCCGCGCTGTTTGCCAGATGCACGATGCCTGGATCAATTCCCAAGGCGCGCAGGCGCTCGATGGCCGCGTAAAGTCGCTCTTCTTGTTCGCGGGTCTGCTGTCCAACCGGGGTTTCCGTGAACACACCCGAAGAAGCAAAATGCGAAAAAATGCCCGTGAGCTGTAGGTTCTTGCACTTCCCGAGCTGGCGCGCAAAGCACTCCACGTCGCTGGAGGCGATGCCTAGCCGGTTCATTCCCGTATCTATTTTCAAATGAAAGGGTATGCGCTTTTTACCGCCGAGCCGTGCTCCCGCGCGATTGAGCAACTCCAACTGTTCGCAGCGATGAATCACCGCCGTGAGGTCGTTTTCCACCAGGCGTGCTTCTTCGCCCGCCACGAAGCTCGTAAGAATCAGGATCGGCTTTCGGACCCCAGCCTCGCGAACCGCAATGCCTTCGTCCGTGCAAGTCACTCCAAACCAATCCGAGCCGGCCTTCTCCAGCGCCTTGGCCACTTCCGGGCCGCCGTGGCCGTAGCCATTGCCTTTTACAACGGAAAGTATCTTGCGCGGAGATTTGCGCTTCTCTTGTGGCGGGTTTACGTACCTGCGAATCGCCTCGAGATTGTAAGCCAGCGCCGAAAGAGAAACCTCCGCCCACACCGGGCGTCGCTCTACTTTTTCGTAACTCCTCTGTTTGCTTGCCATGTTCCTTCCGAAAAATTTATTTTACGCCATTCGCACGTGTTCGGCCTGCCGCCAGCCACTTTGGTTGCCACCTGAATGACAACACCCCTTGCTCCAGCAAACTGGTGGCCTTTTGCGCTCGCATCTCACGAGCTAGGCTCAGACGTTTTCGACGGGAACTCTTTTTCCTATTGACTTTCCTTTATAATCTGCTATACTTAACCCTGTATAAAACTATTCTTGGAATGCGGGGGCCTGCTCCCGTTTTTCTTTTTTAGGACAGCCATTCCGGCTCTTCCTAGACTAGAACAGCCAAAATCGCGTCCTTTAAAATCAATCACTTACGAAATGCAAATTTTGTAACTCTTTTGTTTTGATATTCATGCGAATTGGTGGGGGGGGTGGGGGGGCAGCGCCCTTTCAGCAATTCACAACGCAACTGGTAGAATTCTAAGCTCCCTGCCACAAGTGTGTGGGAACTGCCGCGCTGTGGCCTGCATACCGCAGCCAACCTGCCGCAGGCAGGCAACAATTACATGTTGTCGGGGTTGAACTGCGAGAACGCATCCGGCGCCGCCTCTTCAAACCGTGTGAACCGGCTGCGAAACACGAATTTCACCAGGTCCGTCGGGCCGTTTCGCTGCTTGGCAATGCGAAGCTCGGTTTCTTCCCTCTCCTCTGGCGTCGCTCCTGCTTTGAAGAAATGCGGCCGGTAAATGAACATCACCATGTCGGCATCCTGCTCGATGGCGCCGGACTCGCGCAAATCCGAAAGCTGCGGCCCGCGTTCATCGCGTTCCGGAGCGCGCGTCAGTTGGCTCAGCACCAGCACGGGAATCTGAAGCTCTTTAGCCAAGCCCTTCAGCGCCCGCGAGATGCTCGATACTTCCTCTTGCCGGTTCCCAAAACGTCCCCGCGCGGTGATCAGTTGGAGGTAGTCCACCACCAGCATCGACAATCCTTTATCCCGCTTCAGCCGCCGCGCTTTGGCCCCGATTTCCAGCACGCTGATCGATCCTGCATCGTCGATCCACAGCGGCGCCGACGAGATCGTTCCCAGCGATTCCGTCATCCGCCTCCAGTCTTCCCGGCTCAAGTGCCCGGTGCGGAATTTGTGCGCGTCGATCTGCGCCACCGACGCCACCAGGCGCTGCAGCAGCGATTCCTTGGACATTTCCAGGCTAAACATGGCCACCGGGTGCCCGCCGCGAATGGCGATGTTTTCCATCAAGTTCAGCGCCAGCGCCGTTTTTCCCTGCGAAGGGCGCGCCGCCAGAATCAGCAGCTCGGATGGCTGCAGGCCGGATGTGAGCTTGTCCAGCTCGACGTAGCCCGTTGGAATTCCCGTGATGCTCTTTCCTTCGCGAAAAATTCTTTCCAGGCGCTCGAAATTGTCGCGGACGATGTCCTTGATCGGCAGCAGCCCGGCGCGCACGCGATCTTCCGCCAGTGCAAAAATCGAAGACTCTGCGCCGTCCAGAATCGCGTCGGCGCCGTCCTCGCCCTCGAACGCACGCTGCTGGATATTGTGCGTGGTGTGAATCAGGTTCCGTAGGATCGCCTTTTCCTTGACGATGCGCGCGTAATGCTCGATGTTGGTAACCTTCGGCATGCCGTCCGCCAGCGACGCCAGGTACGGCGCGCCACCGGAGGCTTCCAGGTCGCCTTTGCGGTTCAGCTCCTCGGTCAACGTAACCAGGTCAATGGCCTGCTGCACCTCGCCCAGCGCGATCATCTGCGTGAACACGCGCCGGTGCTGGTCCAGAAAAAAATCTTCCGGCCGCAAATGCTCGATTGCCGGATTCAGCGCGTGGTTGTCCAGCAGAATCGCGCCCAGAACCGAACGCTCCGCATCCAGGTTATTCGGTAAAGGCTTCTCGAGTGTCGTGTCAACAGGCATACAAGTCTTCTTAGTATTCGCCTTTTCTTCGCTTTTGTACCACGGACTCCGCCGGAGAGCAAGCGCAGATTTCTTTGCTGGAGCCTCGAACTTTTCCCGGCCCGAACTGTTTCGCGGATTGTGCGTGCAACTTCCGCGCGCGTCAATTGGACTGCCTGTGCATCGCCTCGGAAATCTCTGCAAATCTTTTTGTGCAGAAAAAAATAGGGGCGCAGCATGCTGCGCCCCTGTCGAGAAAACTTTGAAGTAAGAATTCCTAAATCTTTTTGTCCATCGTCCTTTGGCCCGCGCGGTGACGTCGCGGAACACCTTGAGTGATTCGCGCTTTCAGTTCGGTTTCGGCGGATGCGCCTTGAGCCATTCTTCCGCGCGCTGCCATCCTTCTTTGCGGATCACGTCGAATTTCGCATTGCACACACGAACGGGCTGCCATCCCGCGATCAGGCGCGCCCGCAATTCGCCGATTTTTCTCAGCTCGCTGTCTGAGAATCTTGTGGCCGCCAGTAAATCGCGGTACTCCGGATCCCGGGAAACCGAATCGAGCTCCTTTACGTAATCGCCTTGCGCCGATCGAGTGCACTCGAACCCTGCAAATAGCCGCTCTTCCCATTCGCCTCGGCCCGTGAACGCTACGTCCTTGTACTGCTGAAGATAAAGATTCGCTACTGACGCCTTGGTCTGCCTGAGGTTGAATTGGTAGCTGGGCGTTATGAACTTTTGCAGCGCCGCGATGTCCTTCGCGGTTACCGGGTCTTTGGGAAAAAAACTCTCCACAGTCCATTGAGACGATACGTCCACGCCGGCGTCGGAGCCACCCGGCGGGCGCGTGGACGCGAAATCATCGTTCGTAAAGACATGCTTGGCCTTCTGTGCGGGCTGAGCGCCGCTCACCGCTGCAGCGTCGCTGCTGCTTTGTGGCTTGGACTCTGGGGGCGGGTTTTGCGCGCAAACCGGTGCTGTTAGTGCCCCCAGCAACCAAGTTACCGCTAGGCAATGCAAGACAGTTCGCGTGTTCACAAGAACGCTCCCCATACTGCGGGATAAACGCCCGCTTATATATATAGGATAACTGCCGCGCCGTCCTGCATCGATTGTCCGTGGCCAAAAAACCGATAGCAAGTTGGCCGCGTCTCCGCCGCGGGTCGGCAGGACGCCAATCGCGCCGAGCGTACAGGCCATGGATTTATCGCAAGGCGTTTTGAGGCTTCGGTGGGCATGCCTTGGGCGCAAAGCAAATCGCCGTCGTTCCTTTCGGAACGGCGGCGATTTCTACGGTCTGGATTCTCAGCATTACGCTTCTTTTTCGACGGTCACTTTGATCTGCGCCGTCACGTCGCGGAACACCTTGATGGTCACGGGAAATTCTCCGATGGTCTTGAGCGGCTCGCCGAGCTGCGCCTGGCGCTTGTCAATCTTGAAGCCCTGCGCCGCCAGTCCTTCCGCGATATCCGCGGAGGTAACCGACCCGAACATCTGATCGTTCTCCCCGGTCTTGCGGGTGAACTTCAGCGCAACGCCGTTGAGCAGCGCCGCCTGCTTCTGCGCGGCCTCCAGTTCCGTAGCCGTCTTTTTTGCTAGCGAAGTGCGAATGCGCTCGATGGCCTTTAAGTTGCCCGCCGTCGCCTCGACGGCCAGCTTCCGCGGCAAGAGAAAATTCCGGGCGTACCCGGGCTTCACGGTGACCACGTCGCCGCGGTTGCCCAGCTTATCGATGTCTTCCTGAAGAATAATTTGCATGTCGTCTCTCTAAGCTCCTGAATCTCTCGGCTAACGATTTCCTAGACTGGCAGGAACCGTGCACTACACAGAAAAACAGTTTTCAACTCTTCTTAATCTTTTTTCACTGAACACAGAGCACTGAAAACCGAGAACTTCTCCTTAGGACTTCGGCGTCTCGGCCGCTGGCGCTGGTGTTGGTGCAGATTGCGGCGGCGTTGGCGCTGCATGGGCGGGTGCTGCGTGCGCCGCACCAGCTGCTGCTCCGGGCACAACAACGCGCGGCGCTTGCGTGCCTGACGCACTGCCGGCGAACGGGAGCAACGCGATGTTGCGCGCGCGCTTGATGGCCACGCCCAGCCAGCGCTGATGCCGTGCACATACTCCCGTCATCCGCCGCGGCAAAATTTTCCCGCGCTCCTGCACGAACTGCGACAGGATGTCCGCGCGCTTGTAGTCGATGAAGTCCATCTTCTCGACGCAGAACTTGCATACCTTCTTCTTCCGGAAATACTGGCGCTTGCCGCGCGGCCGGCCTCCCGGTCCGCCTGGACCACCTCCGCCTGGCCCGCCTTCGCGCCGCGGACCACCATGCCCACCTCCCGGCCCGTGACCGCCGTGGCCACCTTCACGACGCGGAACTCCCCCGGGCGTTGATGCTTGTTTCTGTTCCTCTGCCATGCCTTCCACCTTTCACTTATTGCCCCGACCCGATCGGGTCAATCTTCTGGTGATCGCGGTCAAGCCGGAATCACTTTGCTCGATACAAAAAAATTTTTCGCCGCGTCGAACTAGCTCGAAGCCGCAGCCTGTTCCGGCGCAGGCGCAGCCGGCGCTGGTGCGGGCGCCGGCGTGCGGCGCGGACGCCGCGCGGCGCGCTTCTCGCGCTTCTGCGAAAGTTTTTTCTGCCGCTTCAAATCTTCATCCAAGCGCACGGTCTGATACTTGATCACGTTGTCTTGCACCCGCAGGCGCCGCTCCAGTTCCGCGATCAGTTCACCGTGCGTCGTGCGGATTTCCTGATGAACGTAAATTCCTTCGCGGTGCTTGGCCACGCGGTACGCGAGCTTCCGCGTGCCCCAGTGCTCGGTCTTCTCGATCTTGCCGCCTTTTTCCGCGACGGTGTGCTCGATGACCGCCAGCACTTTTTTGATTTCTTCTTCCGGCGTCGCCGGCCGCACGATGAAAACCAAATCGTAGTAACGCTCTTCCATGATGACCTCTTTCCATTCACTAAAATCGTTCTTACTCTTCTGCCGGCTCTTCTGGTTCCGCCGGCTTTCGGCGGTTGTACTTCGTCATCGCCGCGTCGAGCCCCTGACTCAGGATCATCTCCACCGCGTCTCCGGCTTCGCCGATCATTTCCGCCGCTACTTCCAGTTCGGCCTTTTTCATCGGCCGCAGCACGTATTCTTTGCGGCTGTTCAGCGGATGATCTGGTCCGCAGCCGAGCCGCAACCTCGCAAATTCCTGCGTCCCAATCGTACCGATCACGGACTTCGCGCCGTTATGGCTTCCCGCGCTGCCATCGGGATGAATTCGAAACGTGCCCAGCGGCAGTTGCGCTTCGTCCCACATCACCAGCAGGCCGCTCACATCCAGCTCGTACTTCCCCAGCAGCTCCCGCACGGAAATGCCGCTGAGATTCATGTACGTCTGCGGCTTCGCCAGGATCACTTCTTCCCCGGCAATTTTTCCGCGGCCCACCAGCGCCTTTCCCTCGGGCCGCTCCACGCGAATCCCGTTGCGATTCGCAAGTTCATCCACGGCCATGAAACCCAGGTTATGCGGCGTCCACTGATATTCCGGATCGGGATTCCCAAGTCCGACGATGAGCCGCATAGATTTTTATCCAGCCGCCTGCAATTCGAACGACGAGCCTTACTTTTTCTTTTCGCCCTTTTCGCCCTTTTCGCCTTTGTCGCCCTTTTCCGCCTTGGGCTTGGCTTCGGCCTCGGCGGGTTCTTCGCCTTCCACTTCTTTCTTGCCCTTCTTGATGACTTCGGGCTCGGCTGGCGTTGCCGTTTCCGTCGCGACAACTTCCGCAGGTTTCTCTTCTTCGACCTTCAGTGTGACGACGTGCGCCAACACACGCTCCGGCTCGGTCAGCAGTTTCATTTTGGTGGTATCCAGCGGCAATTCGCCGGCGCGCAGTTGCGCGTTCAGCATTAAGCCGCTCACATCCATCCTGAACTCCGTGGGAATATCCGCGGGCAAGCATTCGATTTCCACTTCGCGTGTCACCACTTCGAATACGCCACCTTGCACCTTCACGCCGGAAGGCTCGCCAAACGTGTGCACGGGGACTTTCACCTTCATTCGAACGTCCATGGCCACGCGCAGCAGATCCACGTGCAGCAGGTTGCCGGTGACAGGATCAACCAGCCAATCCTTCAAGATCGCGGGCTCGTGCTTCCCGCCGAGGTCCACCTGGAAAAGCGTGTTGTGTCCGGTCGCAGAACGGAGAATCGCCCCAACCTGCTTGGCGTTTACCGTCAGCGTGATGGCTTCGCCCTTGCCGCCGTACAGCACCGCAGGCAATTTTCCCGTTTGCCGCAGCCGCCGCGCCTCATTCTTCCCGCGCGCCGCCCGCGGCGATCCTTCCACCACAATCTTTTCAGCCATGTCCTTCTTCCCTTCTTGAATTCCAGGTGCGGCAGGCTTTCTGGCCTTGTCGCATGCCTTACCTGCAGTTTCTCAGGGACAGACAGGAATGTCTGTCCCACAAAATCAAATAAACAGTTCGCTGATCGAAGTCTCTTCGTGAATCGAACGAATCCCCCGTGCCAGCAAATCCGCAACGCTCAGCACTTTGATCTTTCCCATCTTCTTGGCCGCATCGCTCAACGGTACGGAGTCCGTGGCCACCACTTCGGCGATCCTGGACTTTTCGATTCTCTCGATGGCCGGCCCCGAAAGCACGGCGTGGGTGCACGCGGCATACACCTGCGTCGCGCCTTCTCGCAAGAGCGCTTCCGCGGTCTTCACCAGCGTTCCCGCCGTATCGATAATGTCGTCCACGATCAGCGTGCTGCGCCCGCGCACGTCTCCGATCAGGTTCATCACTTCGCTCACATCCACATCCACGCGGCGTTTGTCCACGATGGCCAGCGGCGCATCCAGTCTCTTGGCGAAAAACCGGGCCCGCTCCACGCCGCCCGCGTCCGGGGAAACCACCGTCAAATTCGGCAGCTTCAGCTTTCGGAAGTGTTCGACAAGCACCGGCGAGCCATATAAGTGATCCACCGGCACGTCGAAATAGCCCTGAATCTGGGGCGCGTGCAAATCCAAAGTCAGCGCGCGGCTGGCGCCCGCGGTTTCCAGCAAGTCCGCCACAAGCTTCGCGGAGATCGGAACGCGCGGCTTGTCCTTGCGGTCCTGCCGCGCATAGCAGTAATACGGCAGCACCGCCGTGATGCGCCATGCCGAGGCCCTCTTGAACGCGTCGATCATCAGCAGCAATTCCAAGAGGTGGCTGTCCACCGGGTTATGGCACGGCTGCACGACAAACACATCGGCACCGCGCACGTTTTCCAGAATCTGGAAATAAATCTCGCCGTCGCTGAATCGCCCCAGCAACGCCTTGCCCAGCGGCACTTCCAACTCTTTGCAGATGCTCTCCGCCAGTATCGGATTGGCGGTCCCCGAGAAAATCTTGAATCGGTCGTCGTTCACGATGCTCATGCTCCGTGCAACCGCTTTGCGGTCACACCCTCTGCATTAATGAGTGACCCGAAAGATTCTCTAAGACGAGATGAACACGGAGAGACGCTGCGGCGGAGTCCACGACACGTTTGCAGACTGCTACTCTGCCATGCGCATCAAACGAGAG
>WNFC01001930.1_pt1 | contig 22106 bp, 19 predicted proteins | sample 5400541 | NCBI WGS metagenome assembly WNFC01 (sample SAMN13153342, study PRJNA577476) | soil metagenome | isolation source: 120 cm saprolite under Douglas fir tree site 2 hole 2 replicate 1 | place: USA:California | collected 2015-04-18
ACGCAGCGCTCGGCGCCTTGGCGCGCCAGGAGTTCCGTAGCCGCAGTAGGGACGCCCGCAGCTCATCGCCGATCAGCAGGTAGCCGCCGATTCCGAACGCCAGCGATCCGAGAAGGTAGGCAACCACGATGCCGGCGACGGAATCGGGGAACAGCAGGCGGTCCAGCAGGAAGGCCGTGCCGTAGGTGGCTGCTGCCAGCGCACCGATCCGCGCGATGTGCGCATACCAGGTGGAGGGCGGCATCTCGAGGCACTCGCGGCAGATCCGCCGAATCGCGTACCCGTACGCCCAGACATGGTAGACGACCCAGGAAAGCGCTGCGCCGTTGAGGCCGAGCGTGTAGACCAGCACGCCGGTCGTGGGAAGGACGATGAAGAGGGCGAGGAAGTTCGAGCGTGAGGAGATCTGGGGTTTGCCGGCGGCCAGTGAGAAAACATAGGGGATGTTGAGCGTCCCGTTCATGTACCAGCCGAGGCACAAGAGCGCCGTCGGCAGCAGCAGAAGGTGCGCGACCGAGGGATTGAAGAGGTAGCTGAAGAGCGGCAGCTCCGCAAAGACGATCCCCGTAAAGATCGGCACCGTGACGAAGGAGAGGAGGTCGTGGAGCTTTCGATATTGCACCTGCAGGGTCTGGCGATCGCCTTTCGCCATCAACACGGAAAAAGACGGGAACGCCGCCTGCGCGATCGCCCCCGTGACCAGCGTCGCCCGGGCGACCACCCCCGCGGCAAAGGCGTAGTACCCGAAGCTGACCAGCGGGAGAAGCTTACTGACGAAGATCTTGTCGGCCTGGGTGTAGATCGCGGCCAGCAGCGAGATCCCCATCATGTGTGAGGAAAAGCCCAGGTTGCGCCTGACGACCTCTCCTGAGTAGGTGGGCAGCAAGGCGCGCCAGGAAAAGAATCCGGCGATCAGGCCGAGGTAGGCGACGATCCCCGCCGCATAGCAGGCGGCAAACCAGTAGGCGACCTGGAATATGCCTCCGCCGCGACTCAGGATGACGATCGTCCCCAGCTGCTGGAGCCCGCCGACGGAGACGTCGATGACGTTGTTGAACACCATCCGCTGTACGCCGCGCAACACACTCGTGTAGAGCGCCCGCGGCAGGATGACCATGGCGGAGATCGCGAGGATGCGCAGGGCCCCGATGGCCGTCTCTGGATCCATGCTCTGCAGGTGGAGCCAGCGATGGACGAAAACGGGCGCGCCGAAAAAGATGAGCAGCGCCACCAGCAGATAGGCCGCCCAGTAGAAGAGGGAGGCGGTGCGGATCAGCCGGCGCACGTAGCCGAGGTCGCTGTCGACGCTGGCCGCGACCTCGCGCACGATGGTGGCGGAGACGCCAAGCTCCAGGACCCCGCTCAGCACGGCGGACACGGTGGCCGCCGCATAGATGATGCCCAGGGCGTCGCCACCGAGCTGGCGGAACACGAAACGGACCGCCACCAGCCCGAGAAGCAGGAGCAAGCCCTGTCCGGCAAAGTTGTAGACGATGTTGCGCCCAACCCGCGACATCAGCGGTCCAGCCTGAAGGTCAGCGCCTTGCCTGGCGCCATGGCGATGCTAGGTATCTGGCTTGCGACGGAGGTAGGCGTCGGGCCAGTGGGTATTGGGTGCGAGCCGGGTTGGCTCGGGGTCGATCTCGAATTGATTGTTCTTGGCCAGGAAGTCGTGGGCCGCGCTCTTCGGATTGTCCGTGACCCATTCCGGCTTTCCTCCCGGGACATCGAAGAGGTCGACCATGCTGCCGTCCGTCGCCACGATATAGCTCCCCGGCGTAACCAGCGGGGCATAGAGCTCGAGCTCTTTGAGCACGTGCGCGCGGGTGTGATTGGAATCCAGGACCACCATGACGGTTTCTTCGGGTTTCAGCAAGCCGCGGACATCGCTGAGCGTCTGGGTGTCCGTCGAGCTCCGCTCGATGAGCGTGATGCGCTTCTTCATTTCGTGGGCTTCCAGCGCCGCCCGGTTGTGGGGACGGATCTCGATGTCGATGGAAATCACCCGGCCGTTGCCCATCGCCTCGAAGAGGCTGGCGTAAAAGACGCCCGACCCGCCGTGGGCGACGCCGGTTTCGATCAGAACGTCCGGCTTTACCCGGTAGATCACTTCCTGGATCATCAGCATGTCTTCGGGGATCTGGATGATCGGGCGGCCCATCCACGAGAAGTTGTACGGGAACTTTGTGGCCCAGCCCGACTTCATCCACAGATACGAGATGTACTGAAACGCCTCGTGGCCATAAAGTGCCATCTGTTCGGTCGTCCCGTCCGCATGGGTGACGAACAGCGTCTGGCTCACGGTGTCAGCCGTCATCTTCCAGATCTTCTTCATCGGCGTTCGTTGGACAGGGTCTTGCCGGCACCCGCGAACTCGCGCCGAGACCAGGCGATCGTATTAGCCAATCCAGTTTCCAGATTGTAAGTGGGACGCCAGCCCGTGCTCATCAGGCGGCTGGGATCGGCGCAGACAAAAGGCGGATCATTCGGATCGTTCGGACGCGCTCCCAGTCGCACCAACTCGGGATGTCCGGTCATCGCGCCAATCATCATCGCCAGGTCGGCGACTCGCACCGGCACGCCGGAGCCGATGTTGACGATGCCGTCCAGCCGGCTGGAGGCGGCGGTTCCGATGGCGGCTGCCACGTCCTCGACGTGAAGGAAATCCCGCGCCTGCTCACCCGACGTCAGCGGGGCAGGCTCGCCCGCCAGCATGGCGCGGATCACGGTGGGCACCAGCCGGCGCGCATCTTCGTGGGGACCGAACTGGTAGAAAACACGGGCCCAGAGCCAGCGCATCTGCGCCGCCTCGGCAATCTGCTGGAGCAGCAACTCGAAGGCGAGCTTGCTCGCGGCGTAGATGCTCCGAGGCTCGGTTGGATCCGACTCGGAGAGCCGCTCGCGACGCATCGCGTACTCGAAACAGGTCCCGACGCCGACGAAGCGCCGGCACTCGAGCTGCGCCAGCCGAAGCGCGAGGAACACGCTCGCCTCCACGGCCTCGAGGTTTTCGTTGCTGCGCAGGTAGAGACCGGGGACCGCGTACCAGGCGAAGTGAAAGCAGACATCCGGCAAGATCGCAACGAGCCGCGCGTCGAGCGCCGCACGGTCAGCTAGGTCGCATTCGACCAGTGTGAGCGATGCCTGGATGTCCCGCAGTCGCCAGGGATCCGTGCCGGGGCGGACCAACGCGAACACCGCCGGCTTCGCCTTCTCGTTCGCTGGCTGATTAAGGAGCCAGCGCACCAGGTGCGAGCCGAGCCAGCCGCCCGCGCCCGTCACCAGGATGCGCTCCGCGTCAGCGATGTTTCACGGCCCAGTCATACGGGATATGGGCATCGAACGGGTCGAGCCGCTGGGTCTTTGACGGATCGTGCGGATGCGTGGAGCAATTCGCGACAATCGCGAGCTCGTCCCCCATCCCCTTGAAGCCGTTCCAGACGTAGGGCGGGATCTGCACCAGCGCGTAGTGATCCGGCCCCAGGAAGATCTCCATCAGTTCGCCGCGAGTCTTCGAGTTCTCCCGGTCGTCGTAGAGAACCAGTTTGATGCGCCCGGAGACGCAGGCATAGTTGAGCGTCATCAGCTCGTGCAGGTGCCAGCCCTTGATCACGCCGGGATAGACCGTTGAAAAATAGATTTCACCGAACTTGATGAAGTAGGGGTCACTCGCGCGCAGCATATGCATCACGGTCCCGCGCTCGTCCGGTATGCGCTTGAGCGGCTCGACCCGCACGCCCTCGATCATCAGACGACCTGCGGCTCGGGAATAGGGATGATGAATTTGCCATTGCGGCGGCGATACTCCGCCTGCTGCGACATGATCTCGTCCGCGAAGTTCCAGGTCAGCAAGAGGACGTAGTCTGGCATGTCCTCGAGCAGGCGCGCCGGCGGCAGGATCGGGAGGTGCACGCCGGGCATGTAGCGGCCCTGCTTGTAGGTGCTCCGGTCGACGACGAAATCCAGCGTTTCCGTGCCAATTCCGGCGTAATTCAGCAGCGTCGAGCCCTTGGCCGCGGCGCCGTAGGCCGCCAGCCGGTTGCCCTTTTGCTTCAGGTCGCCCAGCAGTTCTCGGAGCTCGCGACGCACCCCGGCAACGCGCTGCGCAAATTGTCGGTAGACATCGACGCGGTCGACCCCCCAGGATGCTTCTTCTTGCAGCATCTCGCGAATTGAGTTTTTGATATCTCCCTCGCCAACGCGCCCGAACTCCACCCGCAGCGACCCGCCGTGAATCGGCACGCGGCGAACATCCTGGGCCTTGAGCCCGTGCCGGCGAGCGAGGCGATCAAGCGCCGTCAGCGAGTAGTAGCAGAGGTGCTCGTGATAGATCGTGTCGAATTCGCAGCGGTCCAGCAGGTCCTTGACGTAGGGGACCTCGACGACGGCGACCCCGCCGTCTTTCAACAGGATCTCGAACCCCGCGATGAAGCCGTTCAGGTCGGCGACGTGGGCGAGCACGTTGTGCGCATGCACGACGTCCGCGCGCTGGCCTTTGGCGGCCAGCTCGCGCGCGAGCTCCCGTCCGAAGAATTCCGTGATCGTCGGGATGCGATTCTGCTCGATCGCGACTTTGGCCACGTTCAGCGCCGGCTCGATGCCGAGCACCGGGATGCCGCGGCGCTGATAGAACTGCAGGAGATAGCCGTCGTTGCTCGCGACTTCGACGACAAGGCTCTGCGCGCTCAGGCCCCGGCTCGGGATCAGCTCGTCGGCCAGCGCTTCCGCGTGCTGGAGCATGGTGTCCGAGAAGGACGAGAAATATAAATACTCGCGAAAGAGCTGCTCCGGTGGCACGGTTTCCGTGATCTGGAGCAGCGCGCACCGGGGGCAGAAGGCGAGATCCAGCGGGTAGGTCGGCTCGGGCTCCGTCAGCTGCGCCTGCGTCAGCAGCGAGTTCGCCAGCGGCGTCTGCCCGAGCGACAGGACAACTTCCAGCTGCGGGCTGCCGCACGAGCGGCACACCACGGCGCTCACGGCGCGGCCTCGAACAGATTGCGATACCAGTCGATCGTTCGGCGCAATCCCTGATCGAGCGAGAAGCTGGGCGCCCATTGCAGCACCCGGCGCGCCTTGGCGGCACTCAGGTACTGCTCCCGAATTTCGTTGACCGCCTCGTTGCGGATCTCCGGCTCGAGCTCAGACCCCATCGCCTCGAGGATTTTCTCGACCAGCGCCAGTACCGTCGTCGGCGTTTCATTGGAGAAGTTGAACGACTGCCCCTGCAGCTTCGGTTCCTGCGCGAGCCGCTCAACGAGCAGGGTGTAGGTCGCGGCACCATCCTCGACGTAGAAGTAATCCCGGACGTACTTGCCGTCCGATCGGATCACGGGCCGCTGTCCGCGCAGCACGGACCGAATCGTCCCCGGGACGACGCGGTTCCAGTTCAGGTCGCCGCCACCGTAGAAGTTCCCGCAGCGGGTGATGACGACCGGCAGCTCAAACGTCGTCGCGTACTGCTGCGCGATCAGGTCGGCCGCGGACTTGCTGACGTCATAGGGATGGCGGCCCCGTAAGGGCGCCTCTTCGTCATAGGGCAGTTGATCGTGGGATCCATAGGCCTTATCGGATGAGGCGATCGCGATCTGGCGCACGGTCGGCGTCCGCCGGGAGGCCTCCAGCAGCGCCCACGTACCACCGATGTTCGTCTCGAACGTGGAGATGGGGTTTCGGTTGGCAATGCCGACGATGGTCTGCGCGGCCAGATGCACGACCGAGTCGATTTCGTATTCGCCCAGCGTTCGCTCCAGTAACGCCTGGTCGCGGATGTCGCCGCGCACCACCTTGGTGCGCTCGATCAGGCGCGCGCGAACGAGCTCGCTCTGCGGGACCCAATCGCGCACCAGGCAGACCACGTCGGCCTCCAGGTCCAGCAGCCGGCGGACCAGCCAGCCACCCAGCAGCCCGGTCGCTCCCGTCACGAGCGTCGGCCGGTCGCGCCAGAACGAACGGTTCCCGTCGAGCGTCAATCCCAGGTGCTCCAGGGTGCCTTGCCGCTCTGCCAGAGGCGCTCGAGAAGCCGGACATCCCGGAGCGTGTCCATGCACTGCCAGAACCGGTCGTGCCGGAACGCCACCAGCTCCCCGTCGGTCGCCAGCTGCTCGAGGGCATCGGCCTCGAGGCTCGTCTGCTCGTCCCGCAGGTACTGGAAGATCGCCGGCTCGAACACCATGAAGCCACCGTTGATCCAGCCTTCGCCGATCTGCGGCTTCTCCGTGAAGCTCGACACGCCATCGCCGCTGAACAACAGCCCGCCGAAGCGCGCCGGCGGCCGAACCGCCGTGATCGTCGCCACGCGACCGTTCGCCTGGTGGAAGGCGAGCAGCTCTCGGAGATTCAGATCGCAGACGCCGTCACCATAGGTCAGCATGAAGGGCTCGTCGCCGAGCATCGAACGCAGCCATCGGACGCGACCGCCGGTGTTCGTCTGCAGGCCGGTGTCGACCAGGTGCACGGTCCACTGGTCGGGGTGCTCGTGGTTCACCTCCACCCGGCCGGTGCCGAGGTCGACGCTGACGTTGCCGTTCAGCTGGTAGTAATCGAGGAAATAGCGTTTGACGTCCTCGCCCTTGTAGCCGAGGGCCAGGACGAATTCCGTGAAGCCGTAGTGCGCGTAGTGCTTCATGATGTGCCAGAGGATCGGCCGGCCGCCGATCTCGACCATCGGCTTGGGGCGGATCTCGGTTTCTTCTGAGAGGCGGGTCCCCAGCCCGCCGGCCAGGATCACGACTTTCATGATTTGCTCTGCGCCAGCGGCTCGGCCATCACCCGGCCGCCTGCCGGCCGCGCATCCCAGCGAATCTGATGCATTCCGCCCGGCGGGTCCATCAGGTGCCAGAGGTGGCCCAGCTGGCGGGCGCGCTTACGGCGAAACCGTCGGTCATAGTCCATCGCCTCGGCGGCCGACTGGAAATGAAACCAGCCGCTCGCCGGCGGCTGCAGGCCGTAGCGCGACAGAAAGATCCAGATTCGCTGTTCGCGTGAGCCGCTGACGATCCGCATGATGATCTGCCGAACCACGCCGAAGAAGTTGTGCCGCAGCAGCGTGGCGATCTTGCCGAGCACCCAGGCGTAGTGCTGGCGGCGGCCCCACCCCTGATCCCGCAGCAGGCGCTGCATCTCAGCCTTGAGCGACGGATCCTCGATCCAGGCGAGCGCCCGCTCGGTCGCCCCGAGATAGCTGAAGCGGTCGATCTCATGGAACTTCGGCGAGCCGGATTCCTGCTTGACCACGCAGTACTCGTGGAGCACGGCGTTGGTGATCGTCTGGAACTCGGGCACGGGCGCGGCATAGTTCATCGGGACGCCGCTGAGTTGACGCAGGAAATCGGCGCTGTCCACCGACGCGATGCCACGCGCGTAGCTCAGCCCGTTGCTGCGGTCGATCGAGTACTGAATGAGCAATGACTTGTCGTAGTAGAGGATCGAGCTCACGACGTCCAGGCTCCGATACGCGAAGCAGAAGTCCGGGGAAATCGAGGCGAAGATGCTGCCGAAACGCCGTTCGATCTCGTGGAACAGGGGGCGGGGCACGATGCAGTTGAGCATCCCGGGCAAGCACGGCGGGTGCACCGCGCGACTCGTCAAATCCAGCAGGTGCGTCGACGGAATCTCGAGCAATTTTCCGCTCCAGGACTTCTGGTCGAGGAAAACGGGCCGGTCGAAGTCATCGATGCGATCGACGTTGTAGCTGATCACTTTGTCGGGAAACCGCCGCGCAATCTCGACCAGGGAACGCAGTTCGCCCGCCTTGAAGACCATGCGGTCGGTCAGATAGAGAAAATGCGACGCGTCCACAAGCTCGAGCGCGCGGTGAATCACCCAGTCCCAGTGCTCCGACATGGGCATCGGCTGTAGGGGCTGGATGTGGCGGACGAGTCGCCGATCGAGCCTCTCGCAATGGGCCTTCAGGGCCGCGGCGCCAACCTCGTCCGTCGAGTTGTCGGACACCAGGATGGTGACGTGAGGAAGGCCCTGGTCGAGCACGGATTTGATGGCGGCCTGGGCAAGGTTCGCTCGGTTTCGGGTGGGGATCACGACCGTTAAGCCGCTGTACGCCAGCGGCTCCCGCCGCGGGGTATCGATCGTCACCTGCGCGTCCATCATAACGGACAGCCTACCGCTGAACCTCCGCGGCGATCGCCGCGCAGGTTTCCAGCACGTCGCGTGCGAAGAGCTGGGGGGCATGATGCGCCTGGACCCACGCCTTGGCGGCCGCCGCCAGGTCCTCGGCTGCCCGGTCGCCTGTCACGAGCCGCTCGGCCTGGCGCCGGTAGTCTTCGGGCGTCTCGGCGATCAGGACCTCGACGTCGGGCCGGGCCGCGATGCCCCGGACCCCGAAGCTGGTTGAGATCACCGGAACACCCGCGGCCATCGCTTCCAGGATCTTGGTCTGGACCCCACCCCCCAGCCGCATGGGCACGAGCAGGGCGACGACGTCTTCCAAGTGGGGACGGATATCACCGACGTCGGCTGCGAGCTCGATGCCCGGCCGCCGCAGGAGACGCCGCAGCGATCGGCCGGCTCCCGCGCCGATCACGCGCAGTCGCGCGTTCGGCCAGCGGGCGCGCAGGGCCGGCCAGACCTGCGTAGCCAGCCGTCGCAACGCGTCCCGATTGGGGATGTACCCCAGGCGGCCGACGAAGGCGAACACGGGACTGTCAGTTCGTCGGCGCTTGGTCTCGGCGAAGAAGCCGATGTCGACCGGAAGCGTCAAGCGCACCACCGATGAGGGCCTGGCAACCAGTCCCCGCAGATACGCCTGGTCCAGCTCGCTGACCACGGCGGTCCGGGCGAACTCCGTGGCCACGATTCGTTCGAAGCGTTCCATGCGCCGCTGTTCCATGCGATAGACCACGTCGAGCGGCTTGGGCAATCGCCCCGCGTAGGTCCCATAGCTCAGTCCATAGGCGTCGATCAGCAGCGCCAGTGACCGTGCTTTGAGCGCCGGTGGAACATGCGCCGCGGCGCGTGCGTGGACGGCGACCACGAGATCGGGCACCCGGCTGTCGGTCGCCTCGACGAGCTTGCGCTGGGCGGCCCGAGAAAACGTCACACCAACCTGCAGCGGCTGCCCGGTGACGAGCGCCCTGAGCGTGTGCAACCCGCGCCGGGGGACGGCGTCGGCTTCGAGCTGGACGATGGTCACGGTGTGGCCCGCGCCCGAGAGCGCCTTCCATGCCCAGTACGCCAGCTTCGCGTCGCCCGGCCCCTGTCGTTCGAGGGGCCGGTTGGCAATCAAAAGCACGTCCATCATGCGAGCGTGCCGGCTGGGCGGACGCCGGCCAGGCGCAGGTAAAGCTCCGCCATCTGTTCGGCAATCCGTCGCGGGCGGAACGGCTCGGCGCGGCTTCGTGCCTGGTCGGCGAGGCGCCGGTACTCGTCCGGGCGGCGCAGCAGCGTCGTCATCGCCGCGGCAATCGCATCGGTGTTTTCCGGATCGACCAGGATGGAGGCCTCGCTGGCGAGTTCCCGCATCGGATCGCGATCCGAGGTGATGACGGGGACACCGAGCGCCGTCGCCTCGAGGATGGGCACGCCAAAGCCTTCGCTCAACGACGGGTACACGAGACCCGACGCGCCGCCATAGAGCTCGAGCAGCTCGTCTTCGGCGATGTAGGGCCTGACGCGAACGCCCGACGGCGTGTCGATCCTTCCCTGGGTTCCAATCAGGACGAGCTCACTTGACGGCTGCGTCGCGCGCACGGTCGTAAAGGCCTGGAGAATGCGCTCGACATTCTTGCGCGGGTCGATCCCGCCAAACGCGACGAAGTACCGCGCCTGATCCGGTCGCCGAGGGGGCCGGTAGGTAAAAAAGCGCTCCGCGATCGGGATGCCGATCACGCTGACCCGGTTGGCCAATGCTGGATATCGATCGACGAGCTGCTTTCGCGTGGCGTCGGCGTCGACGATGATCCAGCTGGCCCGCCGCGCTGCGGCAGGGACGATCACGCGACGATACAGCCGGCCCAAGCGCTGGCGCCAGGAACGCAGCCGGGTCGTCTCGAGAAAGATCAAGTCATGGACGGTCAGCACGAACTGCGTGGGACCAACCCGGACAACCGGTCCGGTGTTGCCCGTCGAGTGCAGGACGGCGGGCGCCTGGCTGCGGACGTATCGCGGCAGCGCGATCTGTTCCCACACGGGATACGCCGCTGGCTGCAGACGTCGCCATCGAAAGTTTTCGCGCGCGTCGATCAGCGCCTCTTTTCCTCCCGCTCTGGGGGACGGTAGGGTGGGGGCGTCCCGGTCGACGAGGAGTTCGTAAAAAAGCGGCACGTCGAGCTGCACGAGGCTGCGCAAAAGTTCGAGACTGCCTTTTCCAATGCCCCGGCGTTCGCCGACGGCAAAGCGCGCGTCGATCGCGACGGTCGTCACCCGTCTGCTCGTGTGCTCCGGAGGCCGTGGGTCAATCAGACACAATATAGGGAGTCATGGAAATACCACGCAGCGAGATAATCCCCACGGCTCCGGCCACCCTGGCGGTGGCTCCCGCGCTCGCCGGGCGCGATGTCTGGATGCGTTATGACCGACTGGCCGTCGGCGGCCTGCTGACGCTGCAGGTCTGTCTGTATTTCTTCTGGAGCGTCACGCAGTTTCCGGCCGCACCGGGGACCTGGTGGCAGCCGCTCTTCGAGCGCAGCGGTCCCGTCATCCTGCCGGTGATGTTTGGCGTCCAGCTGCTGCTCCTTGCGGCGGCGACGCCCCTGGCCTGGGCCGCGCGAGCCCGGCTGCGAGACAGCCGACCGGTCATGCTGCTGTTGCTGGTCGTCGCCGCGGGGCTCGTCACCGTTCCCCTCGCCTACTTCGACCACTTCGCCCAGGTCAAGATCTGGAAAGACGTCGCCTTTTTGACCGGCTACCTGCTGGTGCCCATCGTTCTCTTGCTGAGCGCGACCGCCGCCCGCCGGTTTTTCTTTCTCTTCCTGGGGCTCGGCTTTCTCGCTGGCGCGGTCGGGCTGGCCGAGGCGGTCCATCGGGCGACCCTGTTACATCTCACGGCCGGCCAGTTCTTGACCTACATGTACCGGGTCTACGCCGGCGGCCAGTACACGGAGCTGCTGATTCTGTTCGGCCTTGTTGCCATGTTGGGCAGTTTTCGAGGCGCCTGGAAACAGCCGCTGCATGCCCTCGCCATGGTGGCCTTTATCTATGCCGCGGTTCGGTTCCGGCTGTACTTCACGCGGCTCTACTGGATCGCCCTCGGCCTGATCGTGCCGCTGGCGCTGCTTCTGGTCCTGCCACGACGAGCGCTGCGCTCGGGCTTGATCGTCGCCGTGATCCTTGGGTCCGTTTTCATTGTCTGCACGCCGTTGATCAACGCGCTTGCCAATCAGACGGACATCTCGAGCCGCCTCACAGCCCCGAATAACGTCTCGATCGAGTTTCGGGCCATCGAGTCGAAGCTCCTGGCAAAGAAAGTCCTGGCTCGCCCGCTGACCGGCTGGGGCCCCGGTGGCACGATCGCGCCGAATATCCCGGAAGAGCCCGAACGAAATAACACCTCGAGCTTCTTCGACGGCTACCTGGGGGTCGCGTACAAGTTCGGGCTGCTCGTGCTCGCCGTGCTGATCGCCGCCATTCTGTTTTCGGGTTGGACGATGAACCGGGCACTGAAGGGGCCGCGTTCCCGGCTCGACGCCGCCCTGATCGCCGGGGCTGCTGTCTATCTGTTGGGAGTTTTGATCACGTCACCGGCGCAGGACCTGCTCTTCAGCAACTTCAGCGCGATCCCACTGGCCTTGATGATGGGGATCGGCCTGCGGCTCGCCGCTCAGCCGGCCGCCACCCGCTCGTAGACGGCGATCGTCTGCCGCGCGGCCGTATCCCAGGAGAACAGGCGCACGCGAGCGTGTCCGGCAGCTACGAGCATTGACCGGCGCACCGGGTCCGCCAGGACCTCAAGAATGGCGTTGCCGATCGCGGTTGCGTCCTGCGGGTCGACGTAGAGCGCCGCGTCTCCGGCGATTTCTTCCAGGGAACCCGCCCGGCTGGTGATGACCGGGGTCCCACCGGCCATCGCCTCCAACACCGGGAGCCCGAAGCCCTCGTAGAGCGACGGATAAATAAACGCCGCGGCCTGCCGGTAGAGCGCGCGCAGCTCGGCGTTCGTGACGGCACCGAGGTCCTGGATGCGGCCGGCAAGCGCCGCCCCTGTCGGCAGGGTGGCGCGCAGCCCTCGCCATGGGGCGCCGACAAGGAGCAGCCGGTGATTTATCCGGTCGGCGACTCGCAGGAAGCCCTCGATCACGCGGGCCACGTTCTTGCGTGGCTCACCGGCGCCCATCGCAAGCACGTAAGGCGCAATGCCCGTGGAGGCCCGTTCCGGCATGTCGACCGGGATCGACGACAGCAATTCGCGATCGACCCCCTCGCCGATAACGACGATCTTTGCGTCAGGAAATCGGCCGATCCTGACCAGGTCGCGTTTCGAGGTCTTGGAGACGGTAATCACGGCGTCCGCCCGCCGGCTCAAGCGCATTTGGAAGGCAAAGAAGGCGCGGTGGGCCGCGCTGCGCAAATAGTCGTCGCGATAAATCAGTGGTATCGCGTCGTGGACGGTGACGACCACGCGGCTGCCCGCTAGCGCCTGGAGTGCGAGGCCGCCGGCGCCGCTGGGCCGATGAAAGACATCGATACGATGCTGCCGCAGCGCGAGCGGAAGACGCCACTGCTCCCAGACGATCTCAGGCGCCGATGCAACGGGTAGCGCCACGCCCCGGCCGCCGGTGAACCCATCCAGGGTCGCGGGCCGCCGCGACGCGTCAAAGACAAGAAAGAATTCATGCGGCGTCGCCAAGGCGAGCATGGGCGGAACCAAATTCCGCAGGTACGTCGCGACGCCCGACGGTCCCTCGGCCAGCGGCCGGATGTCGATGGCGATGCGCAACGATCTCGCCGCCGGCGGAACCCTCAGCGGCCGCTCAGCCGCGCCAGCACGCCGAACGTCTTGACGACGATAACCGCGTCGAGGAAGACCGACTGATGCTTCACGTAATAGAGGTCGTACTGCAGCTTCGTGACGGCGTCCTCGACTGAGGCGCCGTAGCCTTCATTGACCTGTGCCCAGCCGGTCAGCCCCGGCTTGACCTCCAGGCGCGTCCGGTAGAACGCGATCGATTTTTCCAGCTCGGCGATGTGCTGTGGCCGTTCCGGCCGGGGCCCGACCACGGTCATGTCGCCCTTGAGGATGGTCAGCACCTGGGGAAGCTCGTCGAGCCGCACCCGCCGCAGGAAGCGGCCCACGCGGGTGATCCGCTCGTCGCCGGGGACCGCCCACCTGGCCTCGTCACCAATCTCGGCATCCCTGCGCATCGTTCGGAATTTGAGCAGCCGGAACTGATGGCCGTGCAAGCCGGTGCGCAACTGTGTATAGAAAATTGGACGCCCCGAGTCGATCCAGATGGCGGCGGCCACGAACGGACCAAGCAGCAACAGGACGACGAGTCCCAGAAGCGAAAGCATGATATCGACGAGACGCTTCAGGGCCGTGTACGGCCGGTTCAAGATCGCGCGGTTGGGAAGATCCATGATCCAGTAGTGGTCGATCTGACTGAGAGGGACCTGCCCCGTCAATTCTTCATATAGCTGCGCCGCCGACGTGATCTTGATGCCGAGATTTCGGCAGGAGACCAGCTGCTCCAGGGTGGCCTGCGACTGCAAGACGTCTTTTCCGACGACGACCTCGCGGACCTGGAGCTCGTCGGCCAGCTCCGGCAACGTTCGTAGTTCACCAAGCAGCGGCAGGCCGCCGTCAGGATGACGGCCGGAGCCGGCATCCAGGTAACCGACCACCCGGTAGTGCTCTGACCAGCTTGGGAGGGTGCCATGAGCGAGCTGAGCAAGGAAGTCGTCGTCTCCTGCCAGCACGATCTGGCGGGCGAACATGGGCAGCGTCAGGACGGAGAGATACAGCGAGCGCCAGAGAATCAATAACAAGAACGCGACGAGGAGCCACCATGCCCACACGATACGGCCGGTGAAGCCGCGGGCGAAAAAGGCGAGCCCGACGAACGACAGGCTCTGCAACAGCATCGCCCGCAACATTGCGGGCAGGAGCGAACTCGCCCTTGATGAAAGCTGAATGTCATATGCGCCGTTGACCCAGGCCCAGAGCCACCAGGCAAGGACCGCGGCCGCAGCGATCGAAACGGACCGGGGGCCGGACGCCACATCGAAGCGGGGCGGGCGCAGGATGGCAATCGTGATGGCCCCGCCAAGCCACCAGGTCGCCGCATCGCCCACGAGCAGCAGCAGGCGCCGCTCGACGGCCCGCAGAGAGAAATGCCGTGTTCGGTTGGCCCGGGTCGCGACCGGCGAGGCCCCTTCAACCCCTGGCTTGCCGGACAGCGTCATTATTTGGCTTTCATGATACGCCGCGGTCGGAGCGGGCCCGTCCGGCCGGGGCTAGCGCCGGGGCTGGGTCTCCGCCCGCGGGCTCGCCTCGGGACTGGTCGAGAGGGTGGTTTCGCCTTCGGGAGGATGCGGGACTTCGAAGGGCGCCTGGCTGCGTATGCGGACTTTCTTGATGCGCGTCCCCTGCACGGCTTCCACGCGAAGTTCGGCGTCGCCGAGCTTGAGGGTCGCGCCAACCTTGGGGGCGGCGCCCAACTGGTTCAAGACATAGCCGCCGATCGTGTCGTAGTCATCGGCCGCGATATTGAGTTTGAGGAGCTCGTTGACGTCGTCAACGCTGACGCGGCCATCAAGGATGACTTCATTGGGCGAAATGAATTGGATCTCGTCCTCTTCACCGATGTCGTACTCGTCCTGGATGGGCCCGACGATTTCTTCCAGAATATCTTCGATCGTGACGGCGCCGGCGGTCCCACCGTACTCGTCCACCACAATCGCCATGTGAACGCGATTCTTGCGTAGATCGCGTAGCACGTCCTGCACTTTGTTCGATTCCGGCGTGAAGTAAGGCTTGCGGGCAATCTCGCGCAGGGTCTTGTGCTCGCCGCGTACGACGGCTCGCAGCAAATCCTTGGCGTAGAGGACGCCGACGATGTGGTCGAGGTTGCCCTCGTAGACCGGGATCCTCGTATGCCCGTGCTTGGTGACCAGCTCGACGGCCTTCTCGACCGGCTCATTGACTTCGATCGCCACCAGGTCGGTCCTCGGCACCATGAGTTCGCGGACGAGCATGTCGCCCATTTCGAAGATGCCGTGGATCATCTCGCGTTCTTCTTCTTCGAGGACGCCTTCTTCTTCGCCCACCGAGACGAGCATTTTCAATTCCTCTTCAGTGACGAACGGGCCTCGCACCTGGGCGCGACCGCCCATGATGCGAAGAATCAGGCGCGTCACCGCCGTGAGAACGAAGACAACGGGCCGCAAGACGAGCGTCGCCCAGGCGACTAGCCGCGCCATCCGGAGCGCGACTCGTTCGGCACGCTGCAGGGCCAGGGTCTTGGGCGTGATCTCGCAGGCGACGAGCACCACCAGCGAGAGCACCAGGCTGACCGCCCACTCGGCCACCCGCTCGCGATACAGATGCAACGCGAGGAGGGTCGCCGTTGACGAGGCGACGATGATGGCGACGGTGTTGACGATCAGGATCGTCGACAGATACGCGTTCGGATCGCGATGCAGCCGCTCGATCACGATCGCCTGCGGAACTTTCTGTTCGACCAGTTGCCGCAGCCGCACCCGCGAAATCGACGTCAGCGACGTCTCAGCGGATGCCGCCAGCGCCGCCAGGACAAGCGCGATGAGAATAACGACGATCTCGACCCAGGCCGTGGTGTCCAAGGAGATCTACTTGAAGAGCTCGCTCACCGAGCGATCTTCGTGCACCCGCAGGATCGCCTCAGCGAGCAATGGCGCGACGGAAAGAATCTTTATCTTCGGATGCTGCTTCTCTGGTGGCAGGGGGATGGAGTCCGTGATCACGATTTCTTCGATGGGCGAGTCGACCAGCTTCTCGACGGCATCCCCTGCCAGCACGCCGTGGGTGGCAAGGACCCGGACACTGGTCGCGCCCTCGGCGCGCAGCGCATGCGAGACGCCGACCAGCGTCCCGCCGGTCGAGATCAGGTCATCGACGACAACGGCATCCATGCCGTCCACATCGCCGACCACGCGCTGCTCACTGACGACGTCGTCTTTGGGGCGGCGCTTGTAGACAAAGGCAATCGGCAGATCCAGCAGCCGCGCGACGTCGCCGACGCGCTTGGCCCCGCCCACGTCGGGCGAGACGATCACGGCATTCGGCAAATGCAGCTTGCGAATATGTTCGACCAGGAGTTTCTCGGCTGTCAGGTGATCGACCGGAATATCGAAAAAGCCCTGGATGGCGTCGGCGTGCAGGTCAAGGGCAATCACGCGATTCGCCCCGGCGAGCGTGATGATGTCGGCCATGAGCTTAGCCGAGATGGGATCGCGCGCCTGGGTCTTTTTTTCTTTGCGGGCATAGCCGTAGTAGCTCATGACCGCCGTGATGCGACCGGCCGAGGCGCGCCGCAGGGCGTCCAGAATAATAAAGAGTTGCATGTAGTTTTCTGACACGGGCTCGCAGGTCGGCTGGATGAGAAAGACATCCGCGCCGCGGACGCTGTGGGCGATCTTCACGTCGATCTCGCCATCGGCGAAGCGCGTGATTCGCATCTCGTCGAGCGGCTCGTGCAGCGCCTCGGCGATCTTCCGGGCGAGCTCAGGGTTGGCGTCGCCGGAGAGCAGCTTGAGCGCGCCCGGCTGTCGTGGCGCACCCTCGGGCGCCGTCGGCCGCATATCGACTCGCTCGCCGACCCTGGGCTGCGCTATGTCGAAACCTCCCGTTTGCGACGTCCCCTGCGCCGTTCTGTCCAGCCCGGAACGATCTTCTGCTCTGAGCGTTCAATGGCCAGGCTTCCCGCCGGCACGTCCGCCGTGATGACTGATCCCGCTGCCGTGTAAGCATCGTCGCCGACGCGGACGGGCGCTACCAGAATCGTATCGCTCCCGACCTGCACGCGGTCGCCGATCTCGGTCCGGTGCTTGTCGACGCCGTCAAAATTCGCCGTGATGGTCCCGGCCCCGATGTTCGCCCCGGCGCCGACGTCGCTGTCCAGCACGGCGCTGAAATGCGCAATAGCCGTCCCCGCACCGATGTGCGAGTTCTTGATCTCGGCGTGGGTCCCGACCCGCACGCCGTCGTCCAATACGCTGCCGGGACGCAGCCGGCTGAACGGCCCGACGTGCACGTTCGTCGCCAGCGTCGCCTTGTCCAGGTGGGCCCGCTCGATCCGGCAGGAGTCGCCGATGATCGAGTCGTGGATCTGCGCGAACGGCCCGATGACGCAGTCCTCGCCGATGGTCGACTCGCCGGTAATAAAACTAAACGGCAGCACGACGGTGTCGCGGCCGATCTGGACATGGGCGTCGATGAACGTCGTCGTCGGGTCGGTGATTGTGACGCCACTGGTCATCAGACTGTCCAGGATTCTCTGACGCATCACGCGCTCGGCCTGGGCCAGTTGCCGGCGATCGTTGATGCCGAGGATCTCGTCGCTGTCCTCGACCGGCAGCGTGTGCACCTTGCCCTTGATCAAGCGCACGATGTCCGTCAGGTAATACTCCCCGGCCCGGTTTTTATTCTCCAGCTTGAGCAGCGCCGGCCACAGCTCGCGGCCGCTGAAGACGTACACGCCAGAATTTATTTCTTTGATTTCTCGTTGCTCGTCGGTCGCGTCTTTTTCTTCGACGATCTCGCGAAAGACACCGTTGCGCGCCCGGACAATCCGCCCGTAGCCGCGGGGATTCTCCAGGTTGGCCGTGAGCAGTGTGACGGCCGCGCGGGACTTTTCATGCTCGGCGAGCAATGCCGTCAGCGTCTCGCCACGGAGCAGCGGCGCGTCGGCGTAAAGCACGACGACGGGACCTGATGTCCGGTGGGGGGCGGCGACCTGCGCCAGCGCGTGCCCGGTGCCCAGCTGCTTGGTCTGGCTGACGGTCTGGCCCTCGCCGTTGAGCGCGGCCTGGACGCCGTCCTGGGTGGGGTTTGTAACCACGAGCGTGCGCTCCGGATCGAGCGCGCGGGCCGCCGCCATCGACCAGAGCAGCATCGGCCGGCCCGCTACTGGATGCAGCACTTTGGGAGTCCTCGAGTTCATCCGGACGCCCTTACCCGCGGCCAGCACGACGACCGTTACGCGCGGCTCCGACGGAACGGGCCGCTTGGACCCCGCGGAACCCTTGGCGCGCATGGGAGGAATTGCCGCCCGATTATACCGTGCGAAAATCTGGAACCGACTTCTCCCTCCCGCGTTTGCGGGGGAGGGTCGGCGTGGGAGTATCGTAGGCACCCTTGCCTAGCAAGGTTGCCATTGCGCCGGCGTTCGCGATGACAGGCAGTGAGACGCATCCTCGGCGCCTGCGGGCTACTCCTGGTGGCCGTCTTGCTGGTCACCCAGCGTCCACTTGACAGCCGTGCAATCGGCGGACTCAATACGGTGACATTGAGTCCCGGTCACGGCAAAGCCGCGGCCCCTTTTCAGGTGACGTATGCGATCAGTCCGTGCACGAGTGCTGCCGGCGTGACCATCGGGTTTTCCTGGAACGCGCTGCCGCCGGCGGGCCAGCTGCTCGGAACGGCAACAACCGATAGCGCCTGTCGAGCCTCGCTCTCGACGACGCCACCCGTGAATGCGGCAACCCATCAGCCACCAGCGCCGGGGAGTTACCAGGTCTTCGGATACGTGGCACTGCCGACGGGAACCCCCGCGCCGAATACGGAGGCCAGCGCGAGCTACACCGTCGATGTCACCCCAGCACCCAGCGCGACAACCAGCCCATCGGCAAAAGCGAGCGCAACATCGAAACCCGCTGCTAGCGCGTCCGACAGCACCGCGGCCTCAACATCGGCCTCGGCGCCGGCCGTGTCAGATTTTCCCGGTGCCACCGTGACAACGCAATCTGGCGCCGCGAACCCGGCGGCATCGCGGCCGGGTCGGCAGCCCGGCTGGTGGCAGCTGCCCTGGCCGGTCATCCTGGGCGCGAGCCTCCTGGCGCTTGCCATCCTGGCCGGGAGCGCGTTTTTCTTCGTTGGAGTGCTTCGCCGGCAACGGGCCCGCGCGGCCGCGGGTGTCGGCAGCGACAAGGCAGCTTGAAGCGCTAAGGGCGAAAGCGCGAGGCCTCGAACTTGCTTCACGTCAGGCGGCGAGGTCGTCGAGCTCCGGCTTCCGCGTGTCGACGGCGGTCTCCGGAGCAAAGCGCCCCCGAAGCTGCGGGCTCATCCGGTCGAGCCGCCGGCCAAGCTTGTAGCCGTATCGCTGCACGGCGTCTTCGATGGCCAGGTAGGGTAGCTCGCCCCAGGCGAAACCTTTGACCAGATACCAGGCGGCGCGTTTCACGAAGTGCCGCGAGTCCGGCCAGAGTGTTCCGCCCTGGTCCCCGTAATGCTCGTCCGTGTAGCCCGTCAGTACGGCCCTCCGGTATTCGGCCTTCAGGCTGGGTTGCACGTCCCTGGCGACAACGGCATCAGGCGCATACGTGATCGTATAGCTGGCCAGCACGACTTGCCGGGCCCAGACCCGGTCGGCCCCAACCGGCAAGTGCTCATTGAAATGAATCCCCCGCCAGACCGAGCGGCGGACCGCGGCGTTGTCGATGAAGAAGGGCAGTGACTTGTAGGCGACCGCATCACCGACCCGGATGCGCCGCGCGTGCGGCTCGTGACAGAACCGCTGCGCGAGCCTGAATCCCGATATCGGATCGCCTCCGCCGGCCACTTTCTGGCGGCCGTAGACGCCACCGACGGAGGGATCATCGAAGGGCGCCGTCAGATGGCTCAGCCAGTCGCCGTTTCCAGGAAGCGCGTCCTGGGAGAGGAAGACGATCACGTCCCCACGGGCCGCCTCGATTGCCCGGTTCCAGCTCCGCGGTCCGGGCGGCTCCGCGACCTCCACGAAACGGGCGCGTGGGAACTGGCTCACGATGTGCCGGGTGCCGTCCCTCGAGCCCGAGTCGGCGCAGACGATCTCGATCGGCGTCCGCCCCTGGCCCATGATCCGATGCAGGACGGTCCCGAAGGCCCGGCCCGCGTTGAGGGTGGGGATCACGATCGAGATCGAAAAGCCGGCCTCGCCCATCGGGGCGTGTAACGGGGTGTGGCGGCCTTTTCCGGCCCTCGCGGCTAGGCGAACCTCACGTCGATGTAGTAAAAATTCCCATCCACGCCGAAGACCCTGATCCGCCCCTTCGCCCCTGGGCTCGCCCCAGCAAAGCTGACGCTCACGTCAAAGTGTCCAAAGTCTGGCTTTACGGCTGACGCGTTCGTGGTCGCCCGCCCCAACTCGGTCCCGTTGGCATCGAGCACGACGGCGACGACCGTCCCCTTGTAGACGCTCGCGGTTCCCGACACCTGCACCGGCGAGCTGATCGTGGTGCTGGCATCGGGGCTGTCGATGATGATCTTCGAGCCGTCAGGGATCGGCGTGGTTGCGGTGACGGGAAGCGTGGAGCTTGCGGGGGTGGAGCTCGCCGGGGTGGCGCCTGCTTTGGGCGAGGCTGATGCGCCCGCTTTGGCCGAGGCACTTGGCGAGCCGCTATCGAGCACGAAGGTGGTCGTGCTGTCACCGCCGCATCCGGCCAGCACCACGACTATCAGGACGCACAGTCCTGCCCCTAACCCCTTCATCAGCACCGAACTAGGCGCATTATAGGTTGCGCTCGGCAGGGGGTGACAGGGCGCAGGGCGGAGGTCGTCTAAACTTTCCGGATCAACGTCTTTGCCTATCAGCACGGCATCTATCCGCGTTCAGAGCAGGTAGTCGCGGCGACCCGAGGGATCGACCGGGGTCGGGTGGGCTCCGATGCGGTCGGTCGCGCATTTGCCGATGACCTGGCGGCGTTCGTTCGCGTCCAGAAGGACGCCGGCCTGGACTTCTTCTCCGACGGGCTCCTCAAGTGGCAGGACATTTTCCGGCCGCTGACGGAGGCGCTGGGCGTGAAGCCCCACACGCTGGTCCGCTGGTTCGACACCAACACGTTCTTCCGCGAACCCGAATTGTCCGGCCGCCTAGCGACGCTGGCGCATCCCGATGGCGCCGACCCCGATGCCTCGGTGCCGCGTCCGCGGGTGACGACCCTCCCTTCCCCGTATATGTTCTCGCGGGCGGCTCACACCGACCAGGATCGCAACGAACTCATGCTTGCCCTGGCCGAGCAGGTTCTGCGGCCTGCGATCGAAGCCGCGGTGACGGCAGGAGCCGAACTGATTCACCTTGAGGATCCGTGGCTGGGCTACTCGGGCATCGCGCTTAAGGATTGGGCGCCCCTGACGGACGCGCTGCAGATCCTGCATCGTGACCTGAAGGCGACGCTCGCGTTCCACGTCTACTTTGGGGACGCCGGGCCGCATATCGATCAACTCCTGAACCTTCCTGTCGACGCGATTGGGGTGGACCTGATCCAGACCGACCTCGAGGCGCTCGGCTCGGGCTGGAACAAGGGGCTGGTCGCCGGGGTTATGAATGGCAGGAGCTCGATTCTCGAGTCGCCCAAGAACCTCGTCGAGGTCGCCCGCCATCTCGCCGAGACGGTTCGGCCCCGCAACTTGTATCTCACGTCGAATTGCGAGCTGGGGTATCTCCCGACCGCAGTCGCGGAACAGAAAGTTCAGCGACTCGGGGAGGCCGCGCGCAAGGTAAAGGAGCTGGTGTCGGTATGAACGAGGTCGTCGATCACAAGCCCCTGCTGACCCACGAGGTGGGATCGCTGGACAAGCCCGGCTGGCGGGTGAAGGCCTACGCGGGCAAGCCGCTGGAAGACAAAGACCTCGAGGAAGCCCGCAGCTGGGGCGAGCGGCTCCAGGTTCCGGAGTACGAGCGACTGCTCGACCTGCTGCGGCACGCGCCATTCAGCAAAGACCAGAAGGCCGAACTTCAGCGCTGGTCGAGCCTGTACGCGGTCCGGCTCGAGGAGAGCGCCGGTCTCGACGTCGTCTACGACGGCGAGCAGCAGCGCACCGAGATGTACGACTGGGCGGTCAGCCACTCGAACGGCTTCGAACGCCGCGGCAGCGTCCGCGCCTTCGACAACAAGTATTACAGCAAGGAGGCGGTCGTCGGCCCCATCTCGCTCCGCTTACCGTTCCACAATGCCGAGTTCTCCTACCTGGTGTCGGT
>WNFC01001931.1_pt1 | contig 22099 bp, 23 predicted proteins | sample 5400541 | NCBI WGS metagenome assembly WNFC01 (sample SAMN13153342, study PRJNA577476) | soil metagenome | isolation source: 120 cm saprolite under Douglas fir tree site 2 hole 2 replicate 1 | place: USA:California | collected 2015-04-18
GCGCAGAACTCGTGGCCCATGATGACGTCGCGGCCCAGGTCCATGACGCGCGGGTTGCCGGCCCGCCGCGCGGTCGCCACGAACTGATCGGCGAACTTGAGCGCGTGCAGGTCCGAGCCGCAGATCCCGCAGGCCAGCGTGCGGACGAGCACCTCGCCCGGCCCCGGCTCGGGCACCGGGACGTCCGCCACGACCAGCTTGCGGTCACGCATGACAGCGGCGCGCATCGTCGTGGTCATTTCTGGCTGTCGGCGTCCAGCTCGATGAGCGCATCGGCGCGCTTGCCGTGATCGTTGGTCGTCGCCTGGCTCATCCAACGTCTGAGCATGGCCGATTATGTCACGGGGAGAGGGCCCACGGGCGAGGCGCCCGCCGCCGGAGGGTGCTAGTGTTGCCTGCGCCCGCGCCGCAAGATCCCTGTCCAGGTGTTCCCGGACGACCCCGTGGAGCACCCTCGCCTCCGCGTGACGGGCCTGATAGCGCTCGCGTGCACGGCCCATCGGAACTCCGATCTTCGTTCCGCCCGTTCCGTGGTCTCGCTGCGTATATGAGGGTGTATGGACGCCAGGGAGGAAGAGCGGCGGTGGATGGCCCGCGTGGCGCGGGGGGACGAAACCGCATTCGGCGAGCTGGTCGGGCGGTACGGGGGCCGGCTGCTCGGAGTCGCGCGGCGGCTCCTTGGGTCGCGGGCCGACGCCGAGGATGCCGTGCAGCGCGCGCTGCTGCAGTGCTACCTGGGCGCGGGAACGTACAGGTCCGAGTGGGCCGTGTCCACGTGGCTTTACCGCATCCTGACCAACGTGTGCATGGACGAGCTCAGGCGCCGCAAGAGCCGCTCGGGCGAGCTCGAGCCGCCCGCGCGTCCCGACCCACCGGGCGAGTACCTCGACCTGCGCCGCGCGCTCGGTCGCGTGCCGACCGAGGCGCGCGTGCTCCTTGCGCTCAGGTACGTGAACGGGCTCTCCTACGGTGAGCTCGCGAAGATCCGCGGCATCTCGATCAACACGGTGAAGAGCCAGCTGCAGCGGGGCAAGGGTCTCCTGCGCGCGGCGCTCACCAAGGGAGGGACGGCATGAAGACGGACAGGATCGACGACATCCTCAAGCGGTACTTCCAGCCCGACGCCGAGCCGGGCGACCTGGCCAAGCAGGTGCTGGCGGCGGCGCGCGCGTCTGCGCGGGAGACAGGCCGCCTGCTGGACAAGATCTCCATTCAGTCGACGGCGGCGGGCGTGTCGCTGATCCGGGCGGAGCGCCTCGAGAAGCCGGCGACGGCGGCGGCGCGGAAGCTGGCCGAGCGGGCGCGCGAAGAGCTCGCCGAGTACTTCCAGGGCCAGCGGGCTTTCTTCTCGGTGCCCGTGGATCTTTCCGAGGCGCCGGACTTCCAGAAGAAGGTGCTCGCCGCGGCCCGCCGCATCCCGTTCGGCGAGGTGCGCCCCTACGCGTGGATCGCCCAGCGCATCGGCAACCCGCGAGCGGTGCGCGCGGTGGGCACGGCGCTCGGCAGGAATCCCGTGCCCTTCATCGTGCCGTGCCACCGCGTGCTCCAGACTGGCGGCGGGCTCGGCGGCTATCTCTTCGGCACGGATGTGAAGAGCCGGCTCCTCTCCCTCGAGCGGACCACGCCGGTCTACGAGGGTTGCACCAGCACCCACATCGTCTGCCGCGTCGGCTGCATCCACGGCCGCCACATGCGCGCCGACAATCGCGTGGTCTTCGCCTCGGTGAACGACGCGCGCTCCGTCGGCTACCGCCCGTGCAAGGTCTGCAAGCCCGCGAGAGCGGCGTGAACGCGCCGATTGCGGAGCGGCTGGCGCGGCTCGACTGGGCCGCGATCGGCGCCTCCCTCGACGAGTGGGGACACGCGCGGACACCGGCTCTCCTGACGCGGGCCGAGTGCGTCGACCTCCGCGCCCTCTACGCCGACGAGGCGCGCTTCAGGAGCCGCGTGGACATGGCGCGGTACCGCTTCGGCGTGGGCGAGTACAAGTACTTCGCGGACCCGCTGCCCGCGACCGTGCGAGAGCTGCGCGAGCACGCGTACCCACCGCTGGCGGCGATTGCCAACCGCTGGGAGGCCGCGCTCAAGACACGCGTGCGTCACCCCGCAGAGCTCGCGGGACTCTCAGCCCTATGCGCCCGCCGAGGCCAGAAGAAGCCCACGCCGCTCCTCCTGCGTTACGAGGCGGCGGGCTACAACTGCCTGCACCAGGACATCTACGGCGAGGTCGTGTTCCCCATCCAGCTCACCGTGCTCCTGAGCGAGCCGGGGAAGGACTTCGAGGGCGGCGAGTTCCTCCTCGTCGAGCAGCGGCCGCGCGCGCAATCGCGAGGCAGTGTCGTCCACCTCGAGCACGGAGAAGCCGTGATCTTCACGACGCGCTACCGTCCCGCGGCGGGTACCCGCGGCTACTACCGGACCAACATGCGCCACGGCGTGAGCCGGGTCCTCTCGGGCGAGCGCTACACGCTGGGCGTCATCTTCCACAACGCTGCCTAGCGTGCGCCGCCGGGCCCCGGGAGTCCACTAAGAGTTGAAGTAGCGGATCCAGCTAGGCTTCGGTGAGTGGGCGGATGTCTTCGGTGAAACGGTGCATGAGGGCCAGGTGCTCGTCGAGATCGCGCAGGGGGGCCTCCAGCACGATGTGGCTCACCCCGACGTCGGCGTAGCGCGCGATCTGGTCGGCGATGAATCTGGGCGCGCCGAGGAGGCTCGCCCTCGGATGCGGGGAGGCTCCCTCGCGGATGTCGTAACCTGCGCGCACCGAGAAGGTCAGGTCGGTGCCTAGCCGGCCGATGCTCTTGCATTCCTTCCAGACTCCGCGGATCTGCTCCCGCATGACCTCCGGCGCCGACCACGCGGCGTGGAAGCCGTCGCCGAAGCGGGCGACGCGCCGGTAGGCACTCGCCGAGCGCCCGCCGATCCAGAGCGGCGGGTAGGGCTTCTGGGCGGGCTTCGGGTAGCAGCCGACATCGTCGAAGCGGAAGAACTCGCCCTGGTGCTTCGAGCGCTCGTCGGCCCAGCATCGTTTCATGGTTCCGAGCGCCTCGTCACTCCACGCTCCACGCCGCTCGAAGGGAACGCCGAAGAGCTCGACCTCGTCCTGCAGCCAGCCGACCCCCGCGCCCACGATGACGCGCCCGCCCGAGAGATCGTCGAGGGTGGCGATGGTCTTGGCAGCGAGCACGGGATGCCGGTGCGGGAGCACGAGCACCGTCGTGCCGAGCCTGACCCGCTCCGTCACCGCGGCGACCAGGGCCAGCGCCGTCAGCGGCTCGAGGAAGGCATCCGTGGGCGGGATGGGGAACGCCCCCGTGCGGCTTCCGCCATAGGGCGTCTTCGGCTCGAAGGGCAGGGCGACGTGGTCGGAGACGAAGACCGACTCGAAGCCCCGCCGCTCCGCCTCCCGCGCGACCAGGATGAGGTTCTCGCGCGTGGCGAGGCGGCCGTAGCAGGGCAGGTGCCAGCCGAAGTCCATGAAAGGGGCGTCAGACCTTGGGCCGGATGTCGCGCGCGAAGGTCTCGAAGGTGCGCGTCATCTGGCCGAGATCGCGATGGCTCGCCTCCATGAGCACGTGGCTCACCCCGAGCGCCTTGAAGGCTTTCAGGTCCGCCACGATCTCCTCCGGCGTGCCCTGGAGCGCCTTGCGGTCCGGGCTGCCCGGGCTCGTCCGGATGGCAAGGCCGGCGCGCAGGGTGATGGCGAGCTCCTCGAAGCGCCGCTTCTGCCTCGCGCATTCCGCGCGAAGCTCGGCCAGCCCCGACTCGAGACCTGCCGCGGTGGGGAAGGCCGCGTGCCAGCCGTCGGCCAGCGCCACGATGCGCCGGAGCGCGGGCTTCGAGTGCCCGCCCATCCAGATGGGAATGTCGCCCCGCATGGGCTTCGGAAAGCAGCCGATGTCGTCGAACCTGAAGAAGCGGCCGTGGAAGCGGGTACGCTCGTCCCGCCAGCACGCGCGCATGATCCGGATTGCCTCGTCGGACCAGGCGCCCCGCGCGTCGAACGGAGCGCCCAGGAGCTCGATCTCTTCGCGCATCCAGCCCACACCGGCGCCAAGGATGACGCGCCCGCCCGAGAGGTGGTCGAGCGTCGCGAGCATCTTGGCGGCTAAGACCGGATGTCGGTGAGGCAGGACGAGCACGGTGGTGCCGAGCTTCACCCGCTCGGTGACGCCGGCGACCATGGCGAGCGCCGTCAAGGGCTCGAGGAAGGTCGCGTCCGCCGCCAGCGGGAACTGCCCCGTGTCGCTGTAGGGATAGCGCGAGCGGATCGTGTGAGGAATGACGATGTGGTCGCTCGCCCACAGGCTCTCGTAGCCCAGCCGCTCCATATCCCGGGCGAAAGTGAGCAGGCCCGCGCGCGTCGCGGCGCGGCCGAAGACGGGCAGGTGGCAGCCGAATTCCATGCGCTAGCCCCCGCGGCCGCCCGACGTGTAGACGAGGCGCTCGCCGAGCTCGTTGCCCGCGATCATCTGGGCGAGCCGGGAGCGCTGGATCTTGCCGCTCGACGTCTTGGGGATGGTGCCCGGCCTGACGAGCAGCACGCGCGCCGGCCGGTAGCCGCGCGTCTGGTGGACGCGCTGGACGATCTCGCGGACGAGCCCGGAGAGCGCCTGCGTGTTCTCGGCGCCCTCGCGCACCTCGGCGACGACGTGGAGGCGCTGGCTTCCCGTCCGCTCGCTCTCGATGCCGACGGCGGCCGAGTATCGCACGCCGGGGACGTGGTCCACCGTCTCCTCGATGTCGGCGGGCACGATGTTCTCGCCGCCCACGATGATGAGGTCCTTGAGCCGCCCAGTGACGAAGAGATAGCCCTCGCCGTCGATGAAGCCCAGGTCGCCCGTGCGCAGCCACCCGTCGGGTGAGACCACCCGGCGCGTCGCTTCGGGATTGTTGTAGTAGCCCTGCATGACGCCAGGGCTCTTGACGCAGATCTCGCCCTCGGCGCCCGGAGCGACCGGACCCGCCTCGTCAGCGATCCTGACCGACACGCCCCTGCAGGGTTGCCCGACCGAGAGGAACCTGCCGGAGGGGTCGGAGCGGAGCGGCGTCTTGCGCGGCCAGATCGCCACCGCCAGCGTCGCCTCGGCCAGCCCGTAGCACGGCGTGATGAGGTTATGGACGCCGAACTTCTTTTCGAAGGCCGCGATGGTGCTCAGGCGCACGGGCTCGGCGCCCGAGAGGGCCTGTGCGAGCGAGGAGAGATCGAGGCCCGAGGTGACGCCGATATTGCGCACGCAGTTCCTGAAGCCGAAATCCGGAGACACGGTGAAGGTCGCGCGGACGCGGGTCACGAGCTCGAGCCAGGTGCGGGGGTTCTTGAGGTCGGGTGGCAGGAGCCAGAGCTCGGCGCCCATCGAGGCCGGCGTGAAAGCGCAGCCGATGAGCCCCATGTCGTGGTAGAGGGGCAGCCAAGAGACGACGACATCCTCTCGCGTGAGCTGCGCCGCCTCGGCCATGAAGGCGACCGTCTGCGTGACGTTGGCATGGCTCAGGACCACGCCCCGCGGGTGCCCGGTGCTGCCGGAGGTGTACTGGATGAAGGCCGTGTCGGTCTCGACCGGCGTCGGGAAGGCAGGAGCGGGGCCGTCCACTTCGAGGTCCTGCGGCTCGAGCACGTGCCGAATATTGGGCGCGGCCGCCTGGCTCTCGTCCACGCCCTTGCGAAACCAGCCGATGGTGACGACGGCCTTGGCCTCGGAGTCGCGGAAGACGTTGGCGGTTGCCTCGACCCCCAGCGTCGGGTAGAGCGGTACCGGCACCGCGCCCAGGCGGAGCGCGGCGAAGAAGGTGAAGAAGAACTCTTTGCAGGTGGGATAGATGAGGCAGACCTTGTCGCCGCGGTCGATACCCGCCTGGCGGAGTCCGGCGGCGTAGCGCGCGCTTTCCTTCCAGAGCTGGCGGTAGGTGACCGCCTCGTCGTAGAGGTGAAAGTAGGGCGCGTCCGGCTCGGCCGAGACCCTCCGGCGCATCAGTTCCACCAGCGTCGTCGCCGTCGTTGTCGCTCCCGCCATCAGGGCGAGTCTCCTCGGGCTAGCGGTCGATCACAATCCGGTCGAAGGTCTCGGCGTAGGCGTAGCCCTTCGGTTTCCCGAGCTGGGCGCCGCGCTCGCGGACCCGCTTCTCCATGCCGGCCACGTCCCGGATCTGGCTCACGTGGCACTGGAGCGCCTTGATCTTGAGGTCGATCGTGTCGGCGATGTCGACGACGATCTCCGGCTCGTCCCACCACATGATGTGCACTTCCTTGACCTTGTGCGGCTCGAGGCCCTGCGCCAAGAGCTCGGGGAAGGCCATGTGGTCCCGCGCCAGGGGATAGACGCAGTCGAGCAGAATGCCGCCCGCTTTCCTGTGGTCGCGGTGGGACGCCCCAAAATTCTTCGTGCGGTTCGGATTCTGGCAGATGATGAGGTCCGGCCGGTGACGCCTGATGGCCGCGGTCACCGCCATCCGCGACTCGCGGGTATTCTCGAGCTCGCAATCCGGGAAGCCCAGGAAGTCCACCGTATCCACGCCTAGCACCCGCGCCGCGTTCCGCTGCTCCTCCTCCCGGATCGAGACCAGCTGCTCGGGGGTCATGCTCCGGTCGCTGGAGCCCTTGTTTCCGTTGGTGACGATGCAGTAGGTGACCGTCTTGCCGTCCCGCGTGAGCTTCGCCACCGTGCCGCCCGCGCCGAATTCCGAATCGTCCGGGTGTGCGGTCACGACCATTACTCGCGTGATCCGATCGGGCATGTCTTCTCCTCTGGCAGGGTTGAGAGCTGCTGTCATTTTACCTCGATTTGCTATGATGCGGCCGTCGTGAGACTCGCGCGCCCCGCCCTCCTCCTGCTCCTGCTCGCCGCCTACCCGCTCATCGGCGCGCTGCCTTCGGAGGCGGGGAGCATTCGCGTCGCGGGACTCTCCGCGCTCTGGTGGTACGGCGCCGTCGTCGCCCCCACGCTCGCGTGGCTGGTGGCGGTGGTCCTCCACCGGTGATATCCGGCGCGCGCCTCCTGGCCGTCTGGCTCACTCCGGCCGCGTGGCTCGCGCTGCCCGCCCTGGTTCTCGAGGGCGGGCCCGACGGTCTCTGGACCGGACTCCTCCTGCTCGTCTCGCCCCTCCTGGCGTTGAGCCTATCCGACGGCGACGCGCCGACTGCCCAGCCTGCCCGCGACGCCCTCTTTCCGGTCGTCGTCTTTCTCCTCGTGGCCGGGCTTCTCCTCTGGGGCAGCCTCGTGCTGGCGGGTGACGCGGCCGCCTGGCTCGGCGCGCCGCGCTGGCAGGGCATCGGGCTCGCGGCGGGCGGGGCATGGCTCCTCGTGATCTGGCGCCGGGCCGCACGCCTCGTGCCGTGGCTTCTCCTGGCCGTCGTGCTTGGCCTCGCGGTCTCTCTCGTCGTCCTCGCGCGCGGGACCGGTTTCGGGCCTCTGGGTGCCTGGGAGCGGGTGGCCTCGCAGCCCGCGTTCCGGTTTCCGGCTTCGAGCCCGTGGGTCAACGCCGGGCGTGACCTGCGCGCGGGGCGCGGGAACGGCGTGCTGGTCTTCGAGGAAGTGCACCGGATCACGGCGGCCGGCCCGGCGCGGATCCACGTCCGAGCGCGTGACGGGGCGCGGGTGAGCGAGAGCGACTGGGAGCTCCAGGCCGGGCAGTCGGTGACGCTCCGTCCCGGCGACGAGCTCACGTGGCCGCCGGGCGCGCGGCTGCGCTTCGAGGCGGGCAAGGTCGTCCCCGGCGCGCCGCCCTCGGGGATCAGCTGGTCCGACGGCCGCGGGGCCGATGCCTCCCGGCGCTGGGGGCTTTTCCTCACGCTCACCGGCGGCGCGCTCGCGCTCGTCGGCTTTGGCACCGCGGGCAAGGTCAGCCGCGGCGAGATGGGCGCCGTCGGTGCCGTGCTCTTCGCGGTCTTCGTCTGGGGAATCGGCTGGGCCGTCTACTGCGCTCTCGGCGCCCCCGACATTTTCCTGGGCGGCGTCGCCCTCGAGCGTCTGGTGAGGCCGCCGTCCTTGCCCGTGACAGCGGGGCGCTCCGTCCTGCTGCTCTTGCCGGCGGCTGGACTCGCGAGCTTCTTCGCCTCGAGCGTGGCGCTCCGCGAGCGCATCGGCGGCCTCGATGTCACGGGTGGTGGGGAGATCGGCCACGATCTCGGTCTCTGGTCGGCCGTCATCGGCGCGGCGGCGCTGGCGAGCTTCTGGCCGGCCGAGCCATGGGTGCTCGTGCTGGTCGCCCTGGGTATCGCGGCATCGACCCTCGCTCCCGCGGTCCTCCTGCCGCCGCCGGCCGCCAGAGCCCGCTGGGGAACATGGGCGGGACTCGTCGGACTAGGGGTCTTCGGAGCCCTTGCGCTCGCGGGGCAGTGGACGGGAGACCCTTCGCCGGGCTGGGCGGGACTACCGCTGGCCTATCCCGCTGTGGCCGCGGCGCCGGCGGCCGCCGCGGTGCTGTGGACGGTCCGGCGCGCTGTTTGGCGGTAGGCGGTGGCCGCCACTGCCGGCGGCCAGTGGCGCGACGTCCTCACCCGCCCGCTCGCGACCTGCTTCGGGATCTCGGCGGCCATTCATGCGGCGATCTACCTGCTCAACACCACGCTGCCCGTGCACCTGGTCGCGCTCGGCGGGAGCAAGGCCCAGGTCGGGATGCTCTTCTCTGTTTCGACGGGCGTGTCGATGATCCTGCGGCCCGTGGTGGGCGGCTTGACCGACCGTTACGGGTTTCGGCCGGTGGCGCTTCCGGGCGTGCTCGCGCTCGCGCTGACACTGGCGGCCCTCGATCGGGCGGCCTCGCCGGTGGTGGTGATTGCGCTGATGACCGGACTCGGCCTCGCCAACGGCCTCGTGGCCACCTCGGCGGGGGTGCTGGTCGCGCGGGCGAGCCTTCCCGAGCACCGGGGAGAAGCCCTGAGCATGTACTACGTCGCGTCCTCTCTGGGCTTTGCCCTCGGCCCCCCGCTCGGCTTCGCGCTGTACCGGGCGGGCGGCATGCGGCTCGATCTCATGGCGGCGGCCGCCCTGGCCGCGCTGATCGGCCTTCTCGCCTGGTCGATCAGGGGCGCCGCGACGCGCCCTGTCCCGGGACCGCGCCCCCACTTTCGCTTCTATAGCCGGCGGGCGCTGCCGGTGGCCGGTGCCCTGATCCTGAACAACATCGGGCACAGCTCGATCTACGCGTTCCTGCCGCTCTACGCCTTGGCAAATGGCCTCGGCGGCGATATCGGCTGGTTCTACGCCCTCTTCTCGGCGTGGATCATCGTGTGCCGCGTCCTGCTCCGGCGAGCGTCGGATCGGCTGGGGCGAGCCCGCGTCATCGTGCCCGCCATGGCCCTCATCGCGGCGAGCTTCTTCGTGCTGGCGATCCCTCCCACCGTCCCGTCGCTGGCGGCGGCCGCCCTGCTGCTCGGCAGCGGCGTCTCGGTCCTCTATCCGACGCTCCTGGCGCTCCTCGTGGACCGCACCCCCGAGGCCGAGCGGGGCCTCGCCATCGGGACGCTCTCGGCGTCCTTCGACGTCGGCATCGTCATCGGCTCGCTGGCCATCGGCTTCACCGTGGAGCAGACGTCGTACGGGATGGGCTTCGTGGTGGCGGGCACGGGGGCGATCTTCGGCCTCGCCACCTTCGTCATGGCCGAGCGCCGCCACGGGCGGCGGCGCGTTGTGCCGCGGCCGCCGGCGGGGGTATGATTCGTATCCATGGCCAATGACCGGATCGTCATCCGAGGGGCGCGCGAGCACAACCTCAAGTCCATAGACCTCGAGATTCCCCGCGATCAGCTGGTCGTCCTGACGGGGCTCTCCGGCTCGGGCAAATCGTCGCTCGCCTTCGACACCATCTACGCCGAGGGGCAGCGGCGCTACGTCGAGTCGCTCTCGGCCTATGCCCGTCAGTTCCTCGAGCAGATGGAGAAGCCCGACGTCGACTCGATCGAGGGGCTGTCGCCGGCGATCTCCATCGAGCAGAAGACGACCTCGAAGAACCCACGCTCGACCGTCGGCACGGTCACCGAGATCTACGACTACCTTCGCGTGCTCTTCGCCCGGATCGGCGTGCCCCATTGCCCGTCGTGCGGGGTTGTGATCTCCGCGCAATCGGTCCAGCAGATGGTGGACCGCATCATGGCGCTGCCGCAGGGGAGCCGGCTCATTCTGCTCGCGCCGGTCGTGAGGGGCCGCAAGGGCGAATACCGCAAGCTGTTCTTCGATCTGCGCCGCCAGGGCTACGTCCGGGTGCGGGTCAACGGCGAGTTCCACGAGCTCAGCGAGGAGATCGAGCTCGCCAAGACCAAGAAGCACACGATCGAGGTGGTGGTGGACCGGCTCGTCATCCGGGACACGCTGGGCTCGCGGCTCAACGACTCGCTCGAGACCGCGCTCCGCCTCGCCGAGGGCGTCGTCCAGGTCGAGGTGGCGGACGGCGCGTCCTACGTCTTCTCGGAGCGGCTGGCCTGCGCGGCCTGCGGCATCTCCTTTCCCGAAGTGTCCCCGCGCATGTTCTCGTTCAACAGCCCCTACGGCGCGTGCGCCGAGTGTGGCGGGATCGGGTCCCGGTACGAGATCGATCCGGATCTCGTGGCGCCGAACCCGGTCCGGTCACTCCGCGAAGGCGCGCTCGCTCCGTGGGCCGGCCCCGGAGCCTCGACCTTCAAGCAAACCCTCGCCGTGCTCGCCCGCCGCTACAAGTTCGATCTCGCGACACCGTGGGGCAAGCTCGGGAAGAAGACGCGGGACATCATCCTCCACGGCGAGGCCGGCGAGGGTTTCGAGGGCGCCGTCAAGATTCTCGAGCGCCGCTACAAGGAGACGCTCTCTCCCGAGGTGAGACAGGACCTCGAGCACTTCATGGCGTTGAGAGACTGCCCCGCCTGCCAGGGCTCGCGCCTTCGGCCCGAGACGCTGGCCGTCAAGATCGCGGGGCGATCCATCTCGGACGTGGTCCGCTTCTCGATCAAGTCGGCGCGGCAGTTCTTCGACACGCTGACGCTGTCGGAGCGCGACGCGCAGATCGCGCGCCGCGTGCTCAAGGAGATCCGTGAGAGGCTCGGGTTCCTGGCCCAGGTCGGGCTCGACTACCTGACCCTCGACCGGGCAGCGGCGACGCTGTCGGGAGGCGAAGGACAGCGGATCCGGCTCGCGACCCAGATCGGCTCGAGCCTGGTGGGCGTGCTGTACATCCTCGACGAGCCCAGCATCGGGCTCCACCAGCGCGACAACAGCCGGCTCCTCGACACGCTCAAGCGGCTGCGGGACCTCGGCAACACCGTGCTCGTGGTGGAGCACGACGAAGAGACCATCCGCGCTGCCGATTTCGTGGTCGACCTGGGGCCGGGAGCGGGAGAACTGGGCGGGCACCTGGTGGCGGTCGGCACGCCGGAGGAGATCGCCGCGCACCCGGCCTCCCTCACGGGCAGGTTCCTCTCCGGCGCCGAGGAGATCGCCATCCCGAAGACGCGCCGGGCACCCAACGGCAAGCACGTCACCATCCACAACCCGCGCGAGCACAACCTCAAGGGCATGTCGGTCAAGATCCCGCTCGGTACCTTCACGGCGGTGACGGGCGTCTCGGGCTCGGGCAAGTCCACCCTCGTCAACGACATCCTGTACCGCGCGCTCGCGCAGATGCTCCACCGCGCCCATGAGCGCCCCGGCGACCACGACCGGATCGAGGGCGCCCAGCATCTCGACAAGGTCATCGACATCGACCAGTCGCCGATCGGGCGGACGCCGCGCTCCAACCCGGCGACCTACACGGGCGTCTTCACCCTGATCCGGACGCTGCTTGCGCGCACGTCGGATGCCCGGATGCGCGGCTACCAGCCCGGGCGCTTCTCCTTCAACGTCAAGGGCGGCCGGTGCGAGGCGTGCCAGGGCGACGGCCTAGTCAAGATCGAGATGCATTTCCTGCCCGACGTCTACGTCACGTGCGAGGTCTGCAAGGGGAAGCGCTACAACCGCGAGACGCTCGAGGTGCGCTACAAGGGCAAGAACATCGCCGAGGTCCTCGACATGACCGTGGCCGAGGCGCTCGGATTCTTCGACCCGGTGCCGGCGATCAAGCAGAAGCTCCAGACCCTCCACGACGTCGGGCTCGACTACATCCGTCTCGGCCAGTCGGCGACGACGCTGTCCGGCGGGGAGGCCCAGCGCGTCAAGCTCGCCACCGAGCTCTCGCGTCGGGCCACCGGGCGCACCCTCTACATCCTCGACGAGCCCACCACGGGCCTGCACTTCGCCGACATCCGGCGGCTGCTCGAGGTGCTGAACCGGCTGGTGGATCAGGGCAACACCGTGGTGATCATCGAGCACAACATGGACGTCATCAAGACCGCCGACTGGATCGTCGATCTCGGGCCCGAGGGCGGCAACGACGGCGGCCGCCTGGTCGCCGCCGGTACCCCCGAGGATGTTGCCCGACAGGCGTCCAAGTCCTACACGGGGCAGATCCTCAAGAACGTGTTCACATGAGACGAACGCGGATCGTCTGCACGATCGGCCCGGCCAGCCGGTCGCCCGCCATGCTCGGCAAGCTGGTGGCGGCGGGCATGGACGTGGCACGGCTCAACTTCTCCCACGGCACTCACGAGGAGCACGCGGCGGCGATCCTCGCCATTCGCGAAGGCGAGGCAGAGTGGGGACATCCGATCACCATCATCCAGGACCTCCAGGGCCCCAAGGTCAGGCTGGGCAACTTCCTGGGCGGACGCGCCATGCTCCTGGCGGGCGAGCCCTTCGTGCTGACGGCCGAGTCGGTGCTGGGCACGGCCGCGCGCGCCTCGCTGGACCATCCGAAGCTTTTCGCCGTGCTCAAGCCCGGGGACCAGATATGGATGGACGACGGGGCGATCCAGCTCGTCGTCGAGCGCGTGGGAGCCCGCGAGGCGCACTGCCGCGTGACGGCCGGCGGGGTGGTGTCGGACCACAAGGGCGTGACGCTCCCGGGTCTCCCGCTGCCGGATTCCTGTCTCACCACCAAGGACAAGGAGGATCTCCGCTTTGGCATCGCGCACGGCGTGGACTACGTCGCGGTGTCCTTCGTGCGCTCGGCCTCCGACATCCAGGAGGTGCGCAAGTTCCTCCTGGAGCAGCGGGCGAGCCTGCCCATCATCGCCAAGCTCGAGCGCTCGGAGATCGTCGGCAACCTGCCGGGCATTCTCGCCCTCGTGGATGCGGTCATGGTGGCGCGCGGGGATCTCGGCCTCGAAGTGCCGCTCGAAGAGGTGCCGATTATCCAGCGCGACGTGATCAGGCAGGCGCGGCTGGTCAAGGTGCCGGTCATCGTCGCCACCCAGATGCTCGAGTCCATGGTGACCTACCTCAGGCCCACGCGCGCTGAGGTGACCGACGTCGCCACCGCCATCTTCGAGGGCGCGGACGCCATCATGCTCTCCGCGGAGACCGCCTCCGGCCAGCATCCGGTTGAAGCGGTCGAGGTCATGTCGCGCGTGGCGGCCCGCGCCGAGCGCGAGACGACGCGGACCGCGGCCCCGCCGCCTCGCCGCGAGGCCTACGGCTTCCCGGAGGCGGTGGCGGAGTCGGCCTGCCGGGCGGCGGAGGTGCTCCACGCCAAGGCCATCGTCGCCTTCACGCAGTCGGGCTTCAGCGCCCGGCTCATCTCCTCCGAGCGACCCGACGTGCCGATGGTGGCCCTCACGCCCATCCCGGAAGTCCAGCGTCGGCTCGGGCTCTACTGGGGAGTCAGCTCCAGGCTCATCCGAAAAGTCGAGACCACCGACGAGATGGTCCAGGAGGTCGAGGCGACGCTTCTTGGGGATGGGACGGTCCGCAACGGCGACGTGATCGTCATCATCTCGGGCGGGCCCATGTGGGTGACCGGGACCACCAATCTCCTCAAACTTCACCGCGTGGGCGACCGGCCCTGACCGCCGTCACAGAGTCAAAGGAGACCGGCATGGGCTACGAGGCCATTCGCTACGAGATCCGGGACGCCGTGGCCACGATCGCGTTGAACCGTCCCGAGGCCTACAACGCGCTCAACCTGACGCTGGGCCGTGATCTCTTCCACGCGACCCTCGAGGCCGACGAGGACCGCGCCGTCCGCTGCATCGTGATCACCGGAACGGGCAAGGCCTTTTGCGCGGGCGGCGACGTCAAGGACTTCAACGACAGCCCGGATCGCATCGGCATCCTCATCAAGGAGCTGACGACGTACCTGCACGGCGCGGTGTCCCGGCTCGCCCGCACCGCCAAGCCCGTGATCATGGCCGTGAACGGCGTGGCGGCCGGCGGAGGCATGAGCCTGGCGCTCGCGGGCGACCTCGTGGTCGCGGCCGAGTCGGCCAAGTTCACGATGGCGTACTCGAAGATCGCCGCCTCGCCCGACGGCTCGTCCTCCTATTTCCTGCCGCGCATGATCGGACTCCGGCGCGCGCTCGAGCTTCACTACACCAACCGCGTGCTCTCGGCCCGGGAGGCCATGGACTGGGGCCTCGTCAACCGCGTCCACCCCGACGCCGAGTTCGGCTCCGCGGTGGCGACGCTGGCCAAGGAGCTCGCCCAGGGGCCGACGCTCGCCTTCGGGCGCGCGAAGCTGCTCTTCCACCAGTCCACGCAGGAAAGCCTGGAGACCCAGATGGAGCTCGAGGCCCAGGCCATCGCCGCCAGCGGACACACGGAGGACTTCAGGAACGGCGTCGCGGCATTCGCCAAGAAGCAGCCGGTGGTTTTCCACGGCCGGTAGGCGCGCGCTCATCCGGGTCCTCGTCGCGGCGCTCCTGGTCCTCGCCCAGGGAGCGCCGGCGCTCGCGTGGCCGCTCACCTACGGCGCCACCAGCGCCAACCGCGTGGCCGCGGGCAAGGGCACCTTCCCCCGCCTTCTCGTGATCTCCGCAGTCGCCGAGGCGCCGATACGCTGGATCGTTTCCCTGCCGCCCAGGCGGATCTGTGCCATCGACGTCAACGGCACGCTCTGGATCTTCGAGGTCGGCCAGACGGACCTGCGCGTCGTGGGACGCTACGGGGAGGTCGCGAGCCCCGACGGCCCGCCGGCCACTGTCGCCATCGGCGAGGGGCGCAGCGCGGTGGTTGCCGTCGCACCCGATGGGCGTCTCCTCGTCTGGAGCGATGGCGTGCTTCGCAGCTTCGACGTCGGCAGCCCGCTCTCCCGGTTGACCTTTCCCGTGCCCGTCAATCTCGAGAGCAAAGCCTGGGACGATCTCCTGGCAGTGGCGGCTGATGGCGCCGTGGTGATGATCGGGGGCCTGTCATCCGCGCCGCGCGTCGTGGCTCGCGTGGACGCTCAGGCGCTGCCCGATGCCCGCATCACCCTGGGCAGCCTCGACGGCTCTGCCGGCCTCCAGGCCCTGGTACTCTCGGATCCGACCGATCGCTATCCCCACGGCACCCTCGGCGACAAGCTGGAGGCGTCCGCGGTGACCGTGATGACCGTCGCTCCGAACGCGCTGGTGTTCCGCGGTCGCTACATGGTGCGCGCCCCCGCCGTGATCGAGGACTTGATTCCCATCCTGGCGCCGATCGGGGAGGGCCGCCGTCCGGCCGTCGTCGTGGTCAAGAGCGCGCCGCGCCTGGGTTCCGCGGTCATGGCGCTCGGCTGGCGCGAAGGCGGGCTCGAGCGCCTGGCCGAGGGAGCCGCATTCGGGCAGAGCAACCGCTGGGTCCACGTGATAGGCGCCGCGGATCTTTCCGGCGACGGCATCCCCGAGCTGATCGCGGTGAACACGCCGCACCTCGCGGGCGTCCTCGTGGCCTACGAGCGGCGCGGCAACGTTCTCGTGCCGACGGCCAAGGCCCTCGGCTACTCGTCTCACACGCTCGGTTCTCGCAACCAGGACCAGGCCGCGATCGCGGACATGAGCGGCAATGGCCGGCTCCAAATCATCCTGCCGCGCCAGAGTCGTGACGTGCTGGCCGCGCTGGAGATGTCAAACGGCCGCTGGGAGGAGCGCTGGGCGCTGCAGCTCGCGGGTCCGGTGCAGTCCAACCTCCTGGTGCACGACCTCGATGGCGACGGCCTGCTCGATCTCGCGGTCGCGGACCGACGGGGGCTCCACGTGTTCCTGAGCGTGAGGTAGGCGCGCGCCATGCGGCATACGGTTGGTGGTAACCTCTGACCGTGCCTCTTCCCGATCCGCCTGTCTCCCCTCCCGTCGTTGGCTTGGCCGCGGCCAAGCTGCCGCCCCGCGAGCTCGGTGCGCGGCTCGACAAAATTCTCGCGTGCGCCGAGGGCCTGGTCGGCTCGTTGCCCATTCGCGCGCTCGACCACAAGCCGCCCCAGCGCGACCGGAGCGTACGAGACCTCGCCTTCCACGTCTTCAGGCTCTCGCTGGCCTACGTCGACGGGATGGACATGGGCGAGCTCCCGGAATCCTGGCTCCAGGAGCAAGCGCCTCCTGATCTTGTCGACGGCCCTGCCATCGCGCGCTACGGGGCGCTGGTGCGCGGGCGCGTGTCGGGCTGGTTCGAAGGCGCGGCGCTCTCCGAGTTCGCGCGCACCATACGAGTCAACGACGGGCCGCAGAACGGCCACGAGCTGCTCGAGCGGACCACGTCGCAAGCGGCCCGGCACCTTCGCCAGCTCTACGCTCTGGCGGGTGACCTCGGTCTCACGCCGCCGCAACCGCTGCCCACGTCCGACTTCGAGGGCCTGCCCCTTCCGGTCGGCCTCTGGTAGTCAAGGAGAACTCCATGGCGAAGAAGTTCGTGATCCGCACCGATCATGCGCCCGCACCGCTCGAGGGCGCGCCCTACTCCCAGGCCGTGCGGGTGGACAACCTGGTTTTCGTCTCGGGCCAGATCGCGCTCAAGCCGGGCGAGACCGCGCTGAGCGGGACCACCGTTGCCGAGCAAACCGAACAGATCTTCGTCAACCTCAAGGCCATCCTGACCGCGGCAAGCAGCCGGCTCGACTACCTGGTCAAGACGACCGTGTTCCTCGCGCGCATGGAAGACTTCGCCGAGATGAACGAAGTATACGCGCGCCACGCGGGAAAGCAGCCCCCGGCGCGCTCCACTGTCCAGGCGGCCAAGCTGCCCGCCGGCGCGCTCGTCGAGATCGAAGCCGTCGCCCACATGTGACGGCAGGCCGTGTATCCTGATTGCCACACTTGAACCTGGCGCGGGCGCGCGGCTAGACTGTCCGCGTGGATGACGAAACCCGCGCCTACTTCGAAGAAAACCGAGCCTACCTCGATCAGGCCCTCGGGGGACTCCGACAGGAGATCGGTGAGCTGCGCCAGGAGTTGCGAGCGTCGGCACTCGAAACCCACCGTCATTTCGACGTCGTCGCCGAGGAGCTCCGGCATGATATCCGCGGTGTGGCCGAAGGCGTGTCGGCGACGTTCGAGCGGGTGGATCGCCTGGGCAGCGAGCTCCGCACGGAGATGGACCAGCGCTTCGCGGCCGCACATGCCGTCGTCCGTGTCGCGTTTCGCGACGTCCGGCTCGATATCGCCGATCTCCGCTCTCGCCTCTAGCAGGCCGCCGATAAGCCCATCTGCTTCGCTGGCGAGCTTGCGGTACCCCTCACCGTACAGGAAGTAGGCCTCGGTGTGCCGCGGCGCGCGCCGCCGCGCAGCTGGACCCTATCGGCGCCCAGCTAGACGCAGACGACGCGGAAGCCGTAGTCGGAGTAGCGGAGGTCGGGCGGCAGGGACGAGCGGTGGGCGACGGGGCTCCACGGATCCTGGTGCCGCCAGGCGCCGCCTCGCGAGACGCGCCGCGTGCCGTGGGGTGGACCCTGTGGGTTCCTTTGGGGCGAGACCGCGTAGTACCCCCCGTCCTCCCAGTCGAGGCACCACTCGTGGCAGACACCCGAGAGGGCGACCAGCCCCAACGGATTGGCGGCGGTTTCCGTGAGCCGGGGCGGCCTGTCGAAGCGCGCCGCCGCCGGCCTCTCGTTTCCCCAGGGAAAGCGCGCGCCGTCGAGCCCGCCGCGCGCTGCCTTCTCCCACTCGGCCTCGGTCGGCAGGCGGCAGTGTCCGCCGCGCTCGCTCGACAGCCAGTCGCAGTACAGCGCCGCCTCGAACCAGTTGACGCCGACTACGGGCTGGCCGGGGTCATTGAACAGCGGATCCTCCCACCAGGTCGGGGGCGGCGCCTCCGCGGCCTCGAGGAAGCGGGCGTACTCGGCATTGCTGACCGGGGTGCGGGCGATGGCGAAGGCGTCGAGCCAGACTCGGTGGCGCGGCCACTCACCCGGATGCCCGTCTTCCCAGCCCATCCAGAACCAGCCCGCGGCGATCTCCACCAGCTCCATGCCGTCGAGTATAATCGTCGCCACCATGAACTTCGCCGAGCGCATGTCACGGCTGGGGACCGAGTCCGCCTTCGAGGTGTTGGCCCGCGCCAAAGCCCTCGAGCGACAGGGCAAGGAGATCGTTCACCTCGAGATCGGAGAGCCCGACTTCGACACGCCGGCCCACATCCGCGAGGCGGCCAAGCGCGCCCTCGACGACGGGGCCACCCACTACGGCCCCGCCGCCGGGTTGCCCGAGCTGCGCGAAGCCGTGGCCAAGGACATCGGCGCCACGCGCAATATACCGGTGACGCCGGAGGAGATCGTGATCACGCCGGGCGCCAAGCCCATCATGTACTTCGTGATCACGGCGCTGGTGAATCCGGGCGACGAGGTCATCTACCCGAACCCGGGCTTCCCGATCTACGAATCGGTCATCAACTTCGTGGGGGGCGTCCCCGTGCCCATCCCCCTGCGTGAAGAAAGCGACTTCGGCTTCGACATGGCGGCCTTCGAGAAAGCCGCATCGAAGAAGACCAGGCTCATCATCATCAACTCGCCCCAGAATCCAACGGGCGGCGTGCTCGGCCTGGACCAGCTCGGCCGCATCGCGGAGATCGCCGTGAAGTACCAGATCCCCGTGCTCACCGACGAGATCTACAAGTCCTTTCTCTACGAGGGCGAGTTTGCGTCGATCACCCGCTTTCCCGGGATGCGCGACCTCAGCATCATCCTGGACGGCTTCTCGAAGTCTTTCGCCATGACGGGCTGGCGCATGGGCTACGGCGTCATGCCCGTGCCGCTCGCGGAGCATGTCGCGCGGCTGATGGTCAATTCGAATTCGTGTACGGCGTCGTTCACGCAGTGGGCGGGCATCGCTGCGCTCCAGGGAGACCAGATGCCGGTCCGGCAGATGGTGGCGGAGTTCAAGCGCCGTCGGGACATCATCGTGGCCGGGCTCAACGCGCTGCCGGGCACGACGTGCCGGACGCCCAAGGGAGCCTTTTACGTCTTCCCCAATATCAAGGCTCTCAAGCGGCCGTCCAGCGAGGTCGCCGAAGCTATCCTCCAGGAGGGCGGCGTGGCCGTTCTGGGCGGCACGGCCTTCGGCCAATACGGGGAAGGCTATCTCCGGCTGTCCTACGCCAACTCCGAGGCCAATATTCGCAAGGCACTCGAGCGGATGCGCCCGGTCCTCGCCCGCATCGCCGGGTGAGCACGGGGCTGTCCCGCGCCTGATGCCCACCGTCGCCGACATCCTGGTCGACGGTCTCCGCCGCGCCGGAGTGCAGCGCATCTTCGGCGTCCCCGGCGGCGGCTCCAACCTCGAGCTGCTCGAGGCCGCGCGCGGGCAGGGCCTGCCCTTCGTGCTCTGCCACCAGGAGTCGGCGGCGTGCATCATGGCCGCCGTCACGGGTGAGCTCACGGGCGCCCCGGGCGCGGCGCTGTCCACGCTCGGTCCCGGTGTGGCTGCGAGCTCGACCGGGCTCGCCCACGCCTTTCTCGACCGCAGCCCGCTGATCTATCTCTCCGACCGCCATCCGGCCGCGCTCCTCGATTTCGCCACGCACCAGGCCTTCGACCACGCGGCCTTCCTGACCCCGGTGGTGAAGGGGAGCCTCGCCGTGAGCGCCGAGTCGGCCGCCCACTGGATCGCCCACGCGGCCCAGCTCGCGATGCAGGAGCCGCGAGGGCCCGTGCATCTCGACTTGCCCGCTGACATTGCCGGGTCGCCCGCTGTTCCGATTGCGCCGGCCCCGACTCCGGTGCCGCTTCCACATCCCGACGCGGCCGATCTCGACCGCGCCGGGGCGATGATCAGGCAGGCCAGGCGCCCCGTGGTCGTGGCCGGGCTTCAGTGCCGCGGTGCCGAGGCCAAGTGGCTGCGGGCCTTTGCCGAGGCGCTGCCCGCGCCCGTCCTGACGACGTACAAGGCCAAAGGCGCGCTGCCCGACCCTCACCCGCTGGCGATGGGCGTGTTCACGGGCGGAGTGCTCGAAGAGCCCGTCGTCAGCCGCGCCGACCTCATCATCGCCTTCGGCCTCGACACGGTGGAGCTGATCCCGCGGCGCTGGAGCTATACCGCGCCCGTGCTGAGCCTCGTGCGGGGTCCCTCCCAGGGAGGAGCCGGCTATTTCACCCCGGCCCTCGAGGTGGTGGGTGACCTGGGCGTCATGCTCGAGGAGCTGGCGCCGCGGCTCCATCAGCATCACGCGGACTGGGACGTGGCCGAGGTGGACCGACTCCGCCGCGAGCGCCAGCGTGCGCTCGAGATCGACGTGCCGGGGTTGGCGCCGCACCGGGTCGTTCAGCTCACCCGCGAGCTCACGCAGGCCGGGACGATCGCGACGGTGGACGCCGGCGCCCACATGTTCCAGGCCGCGGAGTACTGGCAGGCGGTAGAGCCGGGAGAGTTCCTGATCTCGAACGGGCTCGCCACCATGGGCTTCGCCCTGCCTGCCGCCATCGCGGCCCAGCTCGTCTGCCCCGAGCAGCGGGTGGCGTGCTTCACCGGCGACGGCGGCTTCATGATGGTGGCGGCGGAGCTCGAGACGGCCGTGCGCCTGCGGCTGCCCATCACCGTCATCGTCTTCAACGACGCGGCGTTGTCGCTCATCGAGATCAAGCAGGAGCAGAAAGGATACGCGGGCGCCTCCATGCGCTATGCGGGACCCGATCTGGCGGCTCTCGCGCGCTCGTTCGGCGTGGCGGCCTGGACTGCGGCAGACGAGGCGGGCTTCACGAGCGCGCTCGTCGCCGCGCAGCGCGCGCAGGGGCCCACGTTGATCGACGCCCGCATCGACCCCTCCGGCTACCGCCGGATGCTCGAGATCGTCCGCGGGAACCCTCGCGCGTGAGGGTATACTGACCGCATGGGATTCCTGGCGGCGGAGGACGAGCAGGCGGTCAAGAAGCAGTTCGAGAAGCTCGCGGCTCCCGTGACCCTGACGGTGTTCGCCTCCGAGCTCGGACCTGAGAACAACGCCCAGGCCGTCTCGCTCATCAAGGAAGTGGCCGCGCTCTCGGACAAGCTCACCGTCAAGGTGCTGAATCCCCACATCGAGCGGGACGAGGCCGCGGCCTACGGCGTGTCGGTCACGCCCGTCGTCGTGGTCGAGGGCGCCAAGGACTACGGTATCCGTTTCCTGGGAGTGCCGGCGGGCTACGAGTTCTCCAACCTCATGGACTCCATCCTGGCCGTCTCCAGCGGCGAAGCGCAGCTCAAGGACGAGACCAAGGCGGCCCTGGCCGGACTCACCGAAGACGTCACGATCAAGGTGTTTGCCACGCCCACCTGACCGCACTGCCCCCGGGCCGTGCGCCTGGCTCAGCACATGTCGATCGCCTCGGAGCGGGTCCGGTCCGAGTGTGTGGAGGCGACGCAGTTCCCGGAGCTGTCCGAGCGCTACCAGGTGCGAGCGGTGCCGAAGATCGTGATCAACGACCGCGTCGAGTTCGAGGGCGCTATTCCGGAGCGCGACTTCGTCAACGCGGTGCTCCAGGCCGTCAACGGCGAGGCGCCCACCGAGGCCGGAGAAACGCGCGAGCCCTAGTCGTGTATGCAGAAGTCGTGCATGCGGAGCCGGACGTGCTTCCGGCGACCCGTGGTTCCTGAGATCTTTCTCCTCCGCATGGCCCTCTCGATCGCGTTCATCTATGCGGTCGTCGGCGCGTGGGCTTGGCTCATCTCGGACCGCATGATATTTCTGCCCCCGGCCCCGACCTACCGCGACACGGCGGACATCCTCAAGGTGCCCACCTCCGGCGGCGAGCGCATCGTGAACGGTCGGGGAGATAGGTGACAAAAGAGTCCGGGGACATGGGTTACACATGGCGGCGATAGAGTCTCCCGTACTCATCCTCAATCCGCATGTGACGCTCGCTCAGGCGCCCGAGACGCAGCGGCCCAAAGTAAACG
>WNFC01002380.1_pt1 | contig 22098 bp, 17 predicted proteins | sample 5400541 | NCBI WGS metagenome assembly WNFC01 (sample SAMN13153342, study PRJNA577476) | soil metagenome | isolation source: 120 cm saprolite under Douglas fir tree site 2 hole 2 replicate 1 | place: USA:California | collected 2015-04-18
AGACTCCAAGCGTCGAAGAGCAGACCCGGGAATGGAGTGTTGCGGTCAACCAGGCCGTGACACTTGCAAAGCAAGCGGGCAAAGTCCCGGCAGGTCTGGATCGGACGCTTGAAGGGATGGCAGAAGCCGCAGTGGATTGGCGCGAGATGCTGCGCAGGCTCTGGTCGGAGACAACACCTGCCGACTATAGCTGGATGCGTCCAAATCGGCGTCACATCTGGGCAGGCCTTTATCTGCCCGGAGTGATGCGCGAGGGTGTCGGGGAGATCGCAATTGCCGTTGACTGTTCCGGCTCGGTGAATGCGCGGCAGCTCCAGCTATTTGAGGCGGAGATTCGCTCGATCCTCGAAGGGCAGCGGCCTCAGCGCGTGCATGTCCTCTACTTCGACACGATGGTGCACAAAGTAGAGACCTACGAAGCCGGACAACCTGTCCATCTCAACTCCGTTGGAGGAGGTGGAACTGACTTCGGACCGTGTTTCTACTGGCTCAACGAACATGGAATTCAGCCGCAAACCCTGGTTCTTCTGACCGACTTGTATGGTGGGTTTCCACCTTCCGCCCCTTGCTATCCAGTGATCTGGGCTTCTACGGGAGGCCGCCATGCTCCCTTTGGACAGGTAATCCCGATGCAAGGGGCCTAGATTGCGGCTCCTCTGCGATTCGTGGCCTGCGACAACCTACAACGTCCCCGACAAGGAGAAATGAGAATGTCCACCATTGCCCAGGAGAGCTCACTCTTTGAAATCGATCAGGAGCTGGACCTGCTGCTCGACGAGATCCAGGAACAGACAGAAACGGAAGGAGAAGAAGAGATTCCAGCGGAATTGATGCTCCGCTTCCAGCAGTTCTGCGACGCTCACTACGAAAAGGTCGATCGAATTGGGCGCTTCCTGACCTTGATGGAGTGGCGAACGCAATATTGCAAAGCTGAAGCAGCTCGGCTTTATGAACGCGCCCGCACGGCAGAGAACAAGGCCGATCGAACGAAGAGCATGGTGCTCTATTACCTGGGGAGCCGCGCTCTGCGAAAGATAGAAGGCAGGGAGTTCACGCTTCGATCGCAGAAGAACAGCCAAGACTCGGTGCGCATCCTGGATGAGGCGCTGGTACCCCTCGCCTTTCTTGATGTGGAAGCCAAGATCCCAGGTAGCGTATGGCAATCTGTCCTCGCAGACCTGCCTCAGGAAACCGCAAAGGTTCTAAGCGGATGTGTTCGTCAGATGAAGCCCAGCAATGAGGCGATCAAGCAGGCCGCCAAAGTGCAGGAAGCCGTACCCGGTGCGGAGGTTCGGCGCGGGACCCATCTGCGTGTCGCCTGAAAATCGCTTTCCTCTTCTATCAATACTGAAAACCTAACGTCGAGAAGCCAGGGAGGCTTGGTGGCTTTGGCTGCTCTCGCTCAGTGAAGGCATCATCCCATGGACAAACGAATCTATGTTGTAACTGACTGCTCTGCTATCGGCAATCCCGGCCCCGGTGGTTGGGCTGCAGTCTTCGCGTGCGGACGCAAGCAGTGGACTCTCTCTGGAGCAGTACCGTGGACCACAAGCTCGGAAGTGGAACTCACGGCGGCAATCGAAGCCCTGCGCTCCATTCCTTCGGGCTCCCACGTAGACTTGAGGTCCGACTCAGAGTATCTCGTTCGAGGTATGCGCTACCTGGTGCTGCGTTGGAGCGGTCAACGATGGCGAAACCGCCGGGGTTCACCTTTACAACATCAGACACTGTGGCGGGAGCTCATTCAGCTTGATCAAACGCTCCACATCCGTTGGAGATGGGTGAAAGGTATACTGCTTACAAGACTTCACATTCCAATTGATTCGTCTTCTACACACCGGTGATTGGCACATTGGCCATACGCTCCGCGGCTATGGCCGCGAGTATGAACACATCACTGTTTTTGACCAACTTATCGACATTGTGATCGACCAAGAGGTCGACGTGCTAGTCATTGCCGGCGATATCTTCGATAGCCAGAATCCGTCGGGCGAGGCACAACAACTGTTTTATCGGACTCTCGGTCGACTGCGGGCGGCGCGGCCGGGATTGAAGATCGTGGTAGTCGCCGGTAACCATGATGCAGCGAGCCGTTTGGAGGCTCCCCACGCACTGCTCGCCTCCCTCGACATGCATGTCATCGGCAGCGTGCGCCGTATTAACGGCCGGGCGATCGCCGAGCGCCATCTTATTCCCGTCCGCAATTCTTCGGACGATCTCCGGCTCCATATTCTTGCCGTATCGCACCTGACAGCCGGCTGCCTGCCGAACCTGACTCGATTGCACGATGAGTCGGGATCTCTGGTAGTCGAGAAGGTTCGTGAGTTGTATGCAGATCTCCATCAACAACTCGAAACGGAGCTGCAGGATCATCCTTTTATCGTCACCGGGCACCTTCATGTGATCGGAGGCGAAGTGTCGGAGAACTCGGAGCGACGGATCTTGGCCGGCGGCGAACACGCCGTACCGCATTCGGTCTTCCCCGAGCAGGCATGTTATGTGGCATTGGGCCACCTTCACAAAGCACAGAAGGTCGGGGCAGATCACGTCAGGTATAGCGGGTCGTTATTTCCACTCTCCGCATCCGAACACAACTACCGTCACAGCGTGACGCTGGTGACCATCGCAGGAGGGGCGGCTACCAGCCAACAGATCCCACTTCAGCGGCCGGTTCCTTTTCTGCGCCTGCCCGCGTCGGGGACGATGGGCGTCACCGATCTTCCATCACACTTAGCTGCACTGCATCTTCCAGCGGATCTCCCCATGGAGCGGCGACCCTTTGTTCAAATGAGACTTCAGCGCGAGAACCTGCCTGTTGGCTTTCGGGAGGAACTGGATCGGCTCGCCGAACCGTTTCCGGTACGAATGCTCGAACCCTCAATCGCGGCCTCTATGACCTTTCCCCAGATGCATGCGGTAAGCACCGAAATGTTGCGCACAATCACTGAACATCAACCTGAAGAGCTCTTCCGTCTCGCGTTCAAGGAAACATTTGCCCGTGATCCTTCGCCAGAACAGCTCGAGATCTTCCACGGTGTCGCTTCCGAGGTCAGTGTTTAACGCATGCGCATCCTTACGCTCCGCGGTGCCAATCTCGCTAGTCTGGCGGGCAACTTCGAGGTAGATCTCAACTCAGAACCCCTCGTTAATTCCGGCCTCTTTGCGATCACCGGCGATACCGGCGCGGGCAAATCGACGTTGCTCGATGCGCTTTGTCTAGCGCTCTATGGCACGTTTCCGCGTGTCAACATAAGCCGGCGCGAGGAGGTTCCCGACTCTTCGGACCAACAGATTGCGATCACCGATCCAGCCAACATATTGAGACGCGGCTCAGGACGGGGCTTTGCGGAAGTCGATTTTGTAGCGAATGACGGTGTGTGCTACAGGGCAAGATGGGAGGTCGCTCGCGCTAGAGAAAGAGCCAATGGGCGCCTGCAGAAGGTCCAGCGCACCCTCACCCGCATTGATAACGGAAGTGTGGTCGGGAATACAGTGCGAACGGTCGAGGCGGAGATTCAGCGCCTAACTGATCTCAATTTTCCGCAATTTCGCCGGACCGTGCTTCTGGCCCAAGGTGATTTCGATGCGTTCCTAATGGCAGATAACGCGGAACGAGGGGAGCTGCTCGAGAAGATTACGGGGACAGAGATTTATGCCGAGATCTCGAAACGGATCCACGAAGGCACCGCCGAGCGGCAAGCGGAATACGACCGCATACGCGGGCAGTTTGACGCTCTCGCGCTGTTGGGTCCGGAGCAACGAGGGGAGCTTGAAGCCGAGAGGACAGCGCTCGAGACGCGGATAGGTGAACATGAGGCCACTTCGGAAAGCATCGAAGAGGACCTGCGATTTCGCACGGATGTGCGTGCCAAGCGCGGCGAGCTTCACGCTGCAGTGGAGGCGCATGACAAGGCGAAGGAAGCTGCTGCCTCCGCGCAACCGGAACGTGAACGGCTTTCGAAGCTCGATCGTGTCGAGCACCTGCGCAGCGCGCAGCAAAGAGCCGGTCAGTTGCTTGGTGAGAAAACGGGTGCTGAAGCCTCTCTGCGAACTGCAATCGATGTGTTTGACGCGTCCATTGAGGCGGAGCAGAACGCAGCGAATGGACTTGCACTTGCAAGCCAAGTTGAGGAGGAAGCTGAAGCAGCATACGACGCCCATATTCCGCGATGGAGCGAAGCAGAATCTCTAGATAGCGAGATCCGCGGCGCGTCACAGGAGTGGTCGAACAGTCAACAGACGCTTACCAGCGTAGAAGGCGAGCTCGAAGAGGCGCAACGGCTGCTGACGGAATGCGGTGGCCAACTCGCAGCTGCAGAGCAGAAATTGACCGAGGTCCAGCAATCTCTAACCGATCACAGCGGCCTCGCGGTCCTTGCTGATCGTTTGCCGGAAGTTCTGTCGTCTTTTGAAACGCGGGAGAGCCTCACTATGGAGCTGACGAGGCTCGATGGCCAGCGGAAGACTGCCGACGAAGCGCGAACAAAAGCCGTCAATGCGGAAATGCAATCCTCGGCCACCATCGAGGGTTATGAAACGGAACTTGGCGGGATCGAAAAGTCAATCCGCCAGCAAGAGGATGCGCTCGAAGCAACCGGAGAAGGGAATCTCCGGAACCGAGAGCGCGCTATCCGTAGCGTACAGGAGAAACTGAATCAGGCAGTCGAGCTGAATCGAGGCGCTCTTTTGGCCCAGGAAGACGAGCAGCAGGCAACCGGGCGCATTAAACAGGCGCAACAGAGCCTCGACGAGGCCACGAGCGAGCAAAATCGGCTCACCGCCGAGCTCCTGGCCTTCGAGGGCGAACGGCGTGCCGCCGTCTGTGCAGAACTTACCGTCTCGGATTTGGTGGACAGCCTGCGGAGCTGGCTCGTGGACGGCGACCCGTGCCCTGTATGCGGTTCGGAGCATCATCCCTATGCTCACGGAGGAGCAGATGCTTTGATGCAGGCGGCCGCAGAGATTCGGCTGCAGCGGCAACAGGCCGACAAACAGGTCGAAGCTGCGAACAAGAGCCTACGTGATGTTGCCGGAACGATCAGCGCAGCAGAGACGTCGATCGAGGCAGCCAAGACATCTGCGCGCAAGGCGGGGGAAACGTATGCCGCCACAGCCGCCGAGTACGTGCAGCTTGCACCGCAGATTGAAGCGCAACTTACCCAGCTCGAAATCGTAGCCATCATACCGCCGGCGGTGGGACCGGATACCGCGGTAAACCTCGCGGCAGGCGGCGAGCGGGTCGCCGGAGAACTTGAAGGCACCGAAACGGCGCTCTCGACACTAGACGGGAAGAAGGCAAAGCTCAGGGACATACGAAAAAAGCAGGAAGAACTTCAACGGAAGCTTCGACAGGCACGCGAGCTCGAAAAGCAGCTACGCTGCGAGCGGGAGGCCGCCGAAGGAAATCATCGAACAATTGAGCGGCAAGAGAACGAGAAACGGCTCGCGCTTTCACAACAGGATGCGATGCTTCTTCCGTTCCTTGAGGCATCTGGGCTGGAACCTGAATTGTTGCGGAACAATACAGCGACGACGAGACAGAGACTGGAAGCTGATGCTCGGCGCATTCTTGGCTGGCGTACCGAATCCGACGGCTTGGTCACCGAAATAGCTGTGCTTCGTACGCGCCAGTCTGCGCTCGTCGCCGGTCGCGACGGAGCGCAAAAGCTGGTTAACCAGCGAACCGCCGAGGCAGGGGCACGCGAGGCCGAGCATCGTCGTTTGAAAGAACAGCGGAACCAGCTGCTGGGTGGAGAGCAGACCCAGGTTCACCGGGAGCGGTTCGAGACAGCACGAAAGGGCGCACCCGACGTTCGGGAGAAGGCGCAGGGGACCGCAGAGGCCGCTACGCAGCATCGCAACGATTGCTCCAAGCAACGCGAGCTGGCAGAAGCGAATCTGGCTTCGATCCAGACCGGGCTCGAAGGAGCGCAACGGGAGTTCAGCGAGGGGTGCGCATCGATCTCTTTATCCCCGCAGGAGGCTACCGAGCTGTTGGCAACTCGGCTGGCAGACCGCGACGCCCTACGGTCTCAGATTGAAGCGATTGAGCGCCGGGTGCACGAAGCCGCAGAAACAGAGAAGGTGCGGCGTGACGATCTTGTCGTTTTGGGGAGTCGGGCGGAGGCTGTTCCTGCCGAGACAGAGGCGGACGATGGTTTGAAGCATCACCTGCAGGAGGCGAAAGACAATCTGCGGCAATCGACAGAGCAACTCGGATCGATACGCCAGCAACTCGAAGATGATGATCGTAAACGTGCCAGCACGCAGGAGCTTCATCAGCAACTTGACGAACAGAAAAAGAAACTTGATGCATGGGGAGAAGTGAATCATGTCATTGGCTCGCGTTCCGGTGACCGGTTCAGGATCTTCGCGCAGAGCATCACTCTCGAGCATCTCGTACAACTCGCTAATCGCAACCTGGAGATGCTTGGTCCTCGCTATCGCCTGGCGAAGGGCGGCGAAAGCAAGCTGGCGCTTCATGTGATCGATCGCGAGATGGAAGAGGAACGCCGATCGACCCGAAGCCTCTCAGGAGGAGAGCGGTTTCTGGTGTCACTGGCTCTAGCCCTCGCACTCTCCGGAGTCAATGGGCGCCAGTCATTTGTCGACACGCTTTTCATCGACGAAGGCTTCGGCGCGCTCGATGCCGACACGCTCGATGTCGCCGTCGATGCACTGGAGACAATCCAGAGCCTTGGGCGTAAGGTCGGAGTCGTGACTCACGTGGCGGGAATGAAGGAACGGCTGCCTGTGCAGGTCAGGGTTGAAAAGCTCGGTGCGGGACGCTCTCGTGTTTGTCTCTGGCCAGCATAGTTCGCTGCGGTTAATCCTGGTTCTGATCTCCTATATTGACGCGGTGCGCGCGATGCGTCCCAAGATCCCTTTGATAATGATGTCCAGCTGCGACTTCTCTTCGTAGTTCGCAGGCGCGACAAAATTTACTCGTCCATCTGAAATCAAGTTATGAATTTTATTTAGGTCACCAAGTTCGCGCTCTTCATCGTAGACAGCTACCGAATAGCCACCTTGATGGGTCAACATTTTCATAGTGGGGATATCGGTCGCACCATCACCCAAAAATATCATTCGGCTGAAGGGTATGGGGCGCAAGGCTTCAGGTATGTATTGATTGATTGCCTCGTTGTTCCAGTGGTTTTCAACACCTTTGTTGATTCGAAATAGGTACTGCGTCTTAGTTGAGTAATTAACTGCAACACCCGGCCATGCTGCGACTTCGCCGTGATAGATGTATTTAGAAGCGTAAATCCTGTGAAAGGCAGCCTGTATCGAACACCCCCGTATCATCTCTTCGATTCCAGAGGAAACAATGTAGTGCTGTAGATCGAGTCCGTGTCGAGCGGCAAACTCATTCATCCGCTTGAACCACAGCTGATCATCGAGACCCTCGAAAAGCTCAGCATTGCCCCCATGTTTCCGGAGCATTTCCTTGGAAACAGCTTCACCAGCTTCCTTTGCCTTCTCGAGCATCAGGTGCATGTATACGAGAATTTCATCCGCATCTTCGCTTCGAGTCCGCCTCTTAACCTCTCCCCAAAACTCTTCACGTGACATGTTCATTTTCGGGATAAAGCTGCACTCTTGCAGATTACCGCGAGCCAAGGTGCCGTCGAAGTCATAGATGATCGCCGTTTTCTTCTGTTCGTGGGACATTTGCCTCTATTCGGGATGGCTTAGACCAATGCTTATCAAGCGATATTATGCGATTGGCTTCTGAATCGTAACGAAAAGTCGGATTGTAGGAGTTAGGTTGCGAAAACGAGCACATCCTGCTCCCGAAAGAATGCTTTTGCGCGAACAGCTGCTTCGGCCGTTATTACATTCGGCACAAACACTACAACGGCCAGATCTTTCACCGCCCGGGAACAGCAGACATAAAAGAGTCGCCGTGTACGGTCGATGACGGAATCCTCGTGCGCCGCAAGATGCTCCTGATCTGTATTCGATAGAGGTTCGAAGCCGAAGTATTTTCCATACGAGAAGAGCCGATACTCGCTCTCCTCGTCATCAAGCACGACCAACACACGCTGAAACTGCGCTCCCTTAATCCCCTGTTGCGTTGAGAACGGAGATTCATCTTCGATATAGCGCCGGTATCCCCAGAGCTGGGCAGCCGGTGTCGCTATATATGCCACTACCGCCGCATAGTCTGGATCATCCTCGTCCGCAGTACCTTCCGTGAGATACGGAAGAAATCTGGCGTCGAGCGTGACAAGATCGCGGTTGCGAACAAAATGTAAAACGTCCCGGATCGAAGACGGACTCTCCTCCGCCATCATGGTGACGAGCGCCGCAACGTCGGTCTTCAGTCGTGCCAGTACCGCGGCGATATTCTGTCCTGCGAGGCGTTCTTTTCCGAGCAATGGACAATCCTTGCGCAACGCGGCAATCATCTCAAAATCGTTCCCAGCCCTTGCCGCGAGCACTAGTGGAAGCAGATAACCGAGAAATGGGCGTAAAACCCAGGCGGTCCCTTCTTGCAACGCTTCCTTGAAGCCTGAGCCATTGTCGTTTAGCGCGGCATAGAGGTCGGGAAAACCCAGCCGCTTGGCCGCCATGCGGTGAACAAGAACCAGAAGACGTACGTCACCGGTCTTCTCATCGCTCAGCCAGAGTGCATCGTTGTTGGCCTGTGCCATCCACGCCCGCACTTCCGCAAGCCGCGCAGTCCGGTCGCCCGCATTTGGAACGAGAAAGAGTCTCGCAGTCCCTGCCTCGACGGTTGCCGCTCCATCAGTCCCGAGACGTGTTCCAGGAATCTGCACCAAACCATCATCCTCAGCCCGAATCCTATTCACGACCTCGAGCACCGCAGTCGGACAGCGGAAGTTCTCTGGCTTCGTAATCTGGTTCCAATCGGGGCCTGCTTCAATAGTCCCAGCACCAGCTTGGTAAGTCTTCTGCATCGGATCACCGAAAAAACCCAGGCAAAATCCGTTGCCCGGTATGGCTGCAATTTGCTTCAGTGCCTCAACAACGCTGGGATTCGTATCCTGGCTCTCATCGACAAAGATGAAGAAGCGCTTTGCGACAATCGAACGAAGCAAGGCATGTTTCGCAACCAAGGCAGAACCGATTCGCAATACATCATCGTGTCCGAGAATGCCTTCTTCATATTTACTGCCCGTGCTGTACGTAAACTTGGCAATCGTCGCGAGTTTGGCAAGCTGCCCGATATATCGTTCGATATCTGCGATGGCCTTGACTTTTGTTTTCGCGTGAACTCGTGGTTTGGCAATCTTCTCCTCGGCTTCCGCAATCTTCTCGCCGATTCGGTCCGCCACCCATGACCGGAGATCGGACTGAAAGGAATGAATCACCGTCCAAAGGAAGCTATGGATTGTGGAGACGTGAAAGAGCGGAGAGTCGCCCACATCACCGCGAATCTCGCCCACGGCCACTTCTGTAAAGGTGATGCAAGCAATCTGTTGGCCGCGTCGCCGCAAGTCTTTTCCCCGCGCTATGTCCAGATGTGCAAGCGCCTTGACAAGCGAGGTTGTCTTGCCGGAACCGGCTCCCGCGACCATGATGAAACTTCTTGTCGGCGTCTGGTCAAGACACGCTCGCAACGCAATATCGGCTTCGGTATCGGGACTCCCAATGCGCGTGGTCACGCGAGCACCTCCTCAACGCCTTCCTCCAACGTTGGCGGTAACGTCTCGGTCAGGGGAACAACTTGAGCCTCTAGCCACTTCAAACCCTCGTCTATGTAACGGGGCACGTCCCATCCGGCAGGCTCCTGCGCCAACAGAACTAACGCAAAGTCAGTCTTTTTGAAGCCACTGCCTTTCACCCGTTTGTGAATGCGGTTCACCACTTCGACCAAGGTCTTTGTGGCGTTTCCGGGGATGCGCAGACCTAGATCGTCGCGCTCCTCACTTTGACACCAAGCCAGATTTTGAAACGCAAAGGCTTCTTCCAGTGTTCTCCCGATGAATGGAACCGTTTCGCCTCCCCACGTAGCAGGTGTTGGGTTCTGATACGCGACCCGAATGGTTGCAAGGCTTTCTGCGGAAGGAAGTTGGGTTCGGTCTTCGGGCGTAGCTCCAAGAAGGTCCGCGATAGTGGTGCGACCCGGCAACCACTCGATCAGGGTTCGATTCGACGTCAGAGCCCCTTGTTCCAGAACAGGACATGCTTTTCCGCGCGGCGTAGCAGGTTCCTCTCTATCGGCCTCTTCCTCGTCTACCGCTGCTGACGCCGCTGTGCCCGCAGCTGCCGGTGCTGAAACGCTATCCAAATCGGTCACGACCAAGGTCGTCAACCCTAAGAATTCGACAAGTGTCTTGAAGCGGTATGCGAAGGCCCCGCCAACTTCCAGAATGCTCAGACATGCAGCCCGCAATCGAGGCGCGGCCTTTTCGATCATGAGAGAAAGTGAAAGACGCTCCACGTTTCCTTCCACGAGCACTGCAGCGTCGGCGAAGAACAGGTCACAGTGCGTGAGCTTCATGTACCGCTGTAAGAAATCGCGCGTGGGCTCGTCGGTCGCGGCGTAGAACGCCGACAGGTTCAAGACCTCAGAGGTTTGAGCGGCCTCTGCCGCAGTCCGCCGAAAGTACCGTATCGGGGTGAAGCCGCGCTCGTAAAGGATGTGAGGAGAGTGGGTCGTCACAACGAATTGGCTATGGTATGCCGTTGCATCGTCCCCCGTGATCTCCAAAATGTCCTGAATCTTCCGGATGAACACCTGTTGTAACTGCGCGTGCAAGTGGACCTCCGGTTCTTCAATAAATACGAGGTGAAGCGGAGGCCGATCCTCTTCGATGTCCATCCACTGAGCATGACGATCCAGCAACTCCACGACCATGTAGATGAGGTTCTTGAAACCCAGCCCGTTGTACCGGTCTGGCAACGTCACCTGCTCTTCCTCTGCGGGATTGAGAACGTAGTACACCTTCGTGCCGTCGTCATTGCTGCTCATCAACGTGACCGGATTGAGAGCCGACTTGATCAGAAGTTGGGGATTGCTCAAACCGGGATATCCGAGTTCACTCAAGCGTGTAAGCGTAGGCGCGAACACATCGGCCAAATGCTGGTTCAGCAACGATTCGGATTCAGTCAAGGCCCGCATGGCATCATGATCGTCCTCGCGCTTCTTCAGATTGCGGCTGTAAAAGCGCCCGAGATGTCGCGACAGATCCTCAGCACGGTGGCCGCCCGCCTTATCCGAGAGGTGACGCTGTGCATTGAGCACATCGATACGGACCAGGCGCGACAAAATCTCTTTGCCGCTGCTGCCTTTTTCGGGCGTAAGCGGCTGCGCGACGTATCCCTCTTCCTGCACGTAGTTCGCATCGAAACGAGCCCGATCCAGGACGAGGTAGCGCAGCCCGAACTGTTCCCGAAGAACTTTGTCTGTTAGGAACTCAGTCAGCGTCCGTGGCTCGGGATGATAGGCAGGAGTATCTTCGGTCGCGGGCTTCGCGTGTTCGGCGGCCTTCGCCTTCGCGGCCTGATATAGAGTGCGCAGGTTCCCAGCATCCGCTGCTCCATACTCGATACGGAGCCCCACTTCCGTTTCTTGCCAATCGAGACCTGGCAACAGGTCAATGACGCGGTGCAAATCAGCTTCTTCGACATGAAACCAAAGATCCAGAGTGATCTTTGGCAACGCGGCGTCTGTAACACCCTCTCCAAAGGCGTTCATCTCGGCCCAGCACTGGGAGTTGAAGTCGTGCACAGTAAAGTTTTCGCCGCGCGCGGAATTCACAAACAGTTGGAGTGCGTGCGCCGTGGAGGTTTTCCCGCTGTTGTTGGAACCGACCAGGATGGAGATGTCGTTCGCAAGATCGATGAGCACCGACTTCAAGCGACGAAAGTTCGAAATTCTCAAGGCAGACAGATGCATTGCGTCACACTTTCTCAAAAAAAACAGATCAGAGCTCTTGTTTTGTCCCGACGTCATAAAACTTCTTATTCTATGGCTGCTGCTATTTCGCGATAGCCCCAACCGTCTTCTGCGCGATCTAGATACTCTCGGCACAGCGCGCCATTCGAGACACAAGCGAGAGCCGCCCTATGGTGTTCTTCCTGCTCCCCAACATCGGTCGAAAGTGCGGGTATTCCAACAGGGCCTTCAACAGCTTTTGGCCCTCTTCAGGCATCGTCCGGTGATACGTATAGACGTGTCCTGGCTCTAGCTCGATCCCCTGAACAATGAGGGGACCGGCTGGATTGTGCTCCGGATGGAGAGGGCGAGAAAGAGCCACATCCGTGCGCTTTCCCTCAAACTCGAACCAGGCATGCGAAGCGTAGGCTTGACTGATGCTTTCATTGACGTAGCCAACAACTGCTGTCCCTTCAACGTCGAAGCGCTCCTTCAAATACAGCCACAGGAAAAGTGCCGTGCGGTAACATGCCCCCTCCAACCGACTTGCGACCTCGCGCAAGCGGAGAGCTGTACGGACAACAGATGCTTCCTCATCGCTCAATAGAACCTGCACGGCGACCCCTTCTGGTGTGTCTTATCACCGGATGATAACATGAAAGGGATGGCACGAGACCGCACGCTCGACACGCTGCTCCTGCTCGACGGGGTGACATATGTCGTGGAAGCAGACGGAGCGTGTTGGGTGAAGTTTGAGGTGAAACAGGTTCCGGTCACACCGGAGAAACCGCATGGTCTGGACTATTCCTTAACCCTCCACGACGACAAGGGCCATCGCCTCCTTGGGTTCGACAATGCTCATCCGATCCGCGAAGGCACGGGTCCCGGCGCCCGGACCCGCGTTGAGCACGATCACACTCACAAAGGGCAGCGCGTGCGTTTTTACGACTACCAGGACGCAAGGACGTTGCTTGAGCACTTCTGGGATGAGGTAGACGCCATTTTGAAAAGAAGGAGCCAAAAATGAGGAAAACACTCAAAGTCGGGATTGCCTCCAAAGACACATTTCGGAAACGAACTCTTGCAATCGCGAAAGGAGAATACGTGCCCGAAAAGAACGAACCAAAAGTTTGGTTCGAATCCTTGCAGACACTTTCGCAGGTGCTGTCGGACCAAAATAGAGCTCTCCTTCATTTAATTTTGCAAACTAATCCGCAATCTCTGAATGAGCTCTCGGAACGATCAGGGCGTGCGACTTCGAATCTTTCCAGAACTCTCAGAACAATTGAGCGATATGGTCTTGTACATTTCGAACAAGGACCAAATCGGCAACTTGTGCCGCGCGTCAACTATGCAGGTGTCGAATTAGAGATGTCATTCCAAAGTTGAAGTTAGTCGGAATCCACGCTGAGTATCATTTGGTGATATCAGGCGTTAGCATGAACAGTTTTGCGAAGCCTGACAAGCTCAGAGGCTATCGAAGAGGGACGCTTCCTGAAGGGTGATTTTGTCATGCTCGACAAGCCGTGACTCCATTTCGTCGTCGGGAAGGATGCGGAGAAGGTGTAGAGGAGGCCTGTTGTCCTCGGCCAGATATTCCCGATAATCTCGCGGCTCAAGGATGGTAGGCTGCCGCTTATGAACGGGCTGCATGACCGAATTTGCGTCTCCGGTCATGATTGCGAAGGTGTGCTCCCATTCGCCAGTTTTCGGATTCTTCCACGGTGCCCACAATCCCGCCATACCGAAGGGTTGGCGGCCTGGTATAGCGAACTCATATTTTGGCTTCTTGCCTGTCTTTACCTTTTCGTCGAGTAGGCAGTCGGCGTTGCCGCCGACCGCCCCTCTAAGAACCGTGCGTGAGAGTTTCCAACTCACACGGCTCAAGCCTTCCTAACGTCTCGTAAGAGACACGGGGGCGGTAGCGGCAGAGTTGGCTGTGCAGTTGGCGATGGCATTCCGGGTGAAGGAGCTGGCGATTCGTTGCACCGTCTGGCCCACCCAGTACCTTGGGGATGACGTGATGGCTGTGCCAGCCTGTTTCCTTGGTGATAGGTTCGCCGCAACGAATGCACTTTCCGCCCTGTGTTCGCCAGAGATAGAGCAGCGTTCCACGACCTGCAAGTGTCTGGGTCATGTGTTTGCTCTCACGAGCTTCGAAGTACATCTCCCATGCGGGATGATATGGATTCGCGTCTCGCTTGATCTTGACGTGACGACGGATCGGGAGGGAGGTTGCGTGATACAGCCACACGATCTCCCGCGCTCCATTGTCATACTTCTTCTCTCCGAAGAAGCACCACGCTCGGCCGCCGCGTCGTGCGAAGTATCTTCGCATGACCCAGCGTTTTCCTTTGCGAGGGTGCCGCCTCAGAGCCCATTGCCATAGCGATTTGAAGATGGCGTAATCGACTTGGCTGAAGATGCGCTTGCTGACCACATGACGGTGATACATCACCCAACCGCGCAACATGCGGTTGAGGTTTGCGATCAACTGCCATGTCGGATACGCCTGCGCCCTCTTGACGACTTCCCGAACCTTCTCAAGGAACGTATGGATATTCTGCTTGGAAGGTTTGATCAGCAACTTGCCGCTGTACCGGCGCACGTTCTGACCGAGGAAGTCGAAGCCCTGATCGACATGCGTGACAACCGTCTTTTCTGCCGAAAGCTCCAGCCCACGTTCGCGAAGGAAGCTCTCGACCAACGGCTTTACCTCACCTTCCAACAGTTCTTTCGATTTGCCGGTGATGACGAAGTCGTCTGCATACCGGATCAGGTGAACGCGAGCAAGGATGCCTTGCCACGATCCTGGGCCGCGTAACGGATACTTCTCCCGCAACCGCCGCTCCAGACCGTCGAGTGCAAGGTTCGCCAACACGGGGGAGATGATCCCGCCCTGTGGCGTTCCTTGCTCGGTCGCGTAGAAGGAGTGCTTCTCCATGTATCCCGACTTCAGCCATTTGCGAAGAATAGCCCGGTCCATGGGGACGTGAGCCATCAGCCACTCATGGCTGATGTTGTCGAAACAGCCTCGTATATCGCCTTCCAGCACCCAGCCCGGATGTCGTGCGAGGGCCTTGAAGCAGCCTTCGATCGCATCCGCGCAGGAACGCCGCTGGCGAAACCCATAGGAGTTTTCATCCGCCTTCGTCTCTGCCACGGGATCGAGTGCAAGCAGATGAAGTGCTTGCATGGCTCGGTCCTTCATGGCGGGGATGCCGAGCGGACGCAACTTGCCGTTCGACTTTGGGATGTAGATGCGCCGAAGCGGAAGAGGCCGATAGCCCCTCCGTTTCATTCCATCTACCGCTGCCATCTTCTTCTCTGGCGTGTCCCAACTCACGCCGTCTACGCCAGAGGTCTTTCTGCCTGCGTTCTCTGTCACTCTCCGAACGGCCAACAGCTTGCCATCGCGAGAGCATGTGAGCAGCCGTTGCAAGGCCTGCACCTTGCCCCATCTGCCCGCTTCCACTGCCTTCACGATACGCACCTGGAGCCGGCGCACACCTTGGTTTACCGAGCGCCAGTCGATCTCGCGCCAGTGAACAGAGGTGTCGGACGCTGCACCGACGGATTGCTCCGTCGCCATCTGCTTTTCGTCCTCATGCCGGTTGGTCATGTTCTCTCGTGATGGAAGACCAGAGAGAAGTGGGCACGCTTTCGCGCCGGACACAGAGTCCGTATCCACCTCATTACAAGGCGGCGTTTGCTTCCTCTCTCCTCCTTTACCCGCATCGCCATCGTCGGGCCTTGCGGCCTTTCTACCCTCGCGGGGACGATACGGGCTTACCCTGTTCCGTTCCGATGACACTGTGGTTTAGGCCCTCTCTACAGCACCGGCAGCGTTTGTTTGCCCATGACGGAAGAGAATGGAGCTTCCGTACCCGCTGCGTTGAAGCCTGACAGCACCTTTGGCTTCTTCTCTCTTGTCGATGCATATGAGAGTTCGCATATGCTGGCCATGCCACAAACCCTAGGCCCTGTCCGCCTCGGTGCTGGCAGACCTGAGTTTGCCTCGCGGCTCGCTCAGCAGCCTTGCGGCTGCGGGTACATTGTCGGAGGGCTTCTCAACGGGCCGTTACCAACCCGCCTGACCTCCTAGGGTACTGCCGATGGGACGGCAGGTCCGGTCGTGTGACCACTCCGGACAATCATCGGGACGACTTTCAGGTCGCACCCACTCGTAGAAGCTATCGGCAGGGATGATGCAGCGCCGCTTGCTGAACGAGTCCTTCCAGAACTTCGCGCTCTCGATTCCTTCCGATCGAGCATTGAAGAAAAGACGGTCCGGTAATTTGAAGCCCCATCGCATCAGTTCGATCTGGCGTTCACCATCCTTATTAATGCGAACTACTGGCTGAATCGAACCTGGCGCAATGTCGTCTTCCGGATCGAGATACAGTTCTTCCAGACCTGCTCCGATCTGAAAGGCCTCGGCAATACGCTGTTTATCGGATCGACGTTGATAGCGACCGCACATGGTTGAAAGTCCCCCGAGCGATAGCGTAGCACCCGATCAAATCGGCAGGGAACCTACCAATTCGATTCCGAGCCTGCGGTGAGCGCACTCAAGGATGTGATTAGTACGCAACTGGATAGCGCCTGATACGAAGGGTTCGAATACAGCGTGTGAGTGCTGTCTGGGTTACTGTAGGAAAGATCGCGGTGTGGCCCTGCCCAAACCAGTTCGGAAGGGTCACATCGCACTTCGGGGGCACCTCTGAGCATGGCTGCTGTAGGTGCTGTCGTGAACGAACTTGAACTGAGAGAAGACGATGACGAAAGCAGTATGGAACGGCCAGACAATCGCCGAGAGCGAGAACACGAAAACAGTAGACGGTAATATCTACTTCCCTGAAGAGACCGTGAAGCGAGAGTTTCTCCGGGCAAGTTCAACTACCTCGACCGACCCAGTGAAAGGGCAGGCCCGGTATTACACCCTCTGGGTAGATGGCGAGGAGAATCTCGATTCGGCCTGGTATTACCCCGATCCGAAACCAGCCGCACGCGCCCTCAAGCACCACATTGCTTTCTGGCGCGGCGTCGAAGTAACCGCACCTGTGAAGGAATAGGAGCCTGATGGGTCCGGTGCAAGAGAAGCCAATTGTTGATGGTGGGTCAGTTTCCGATTTGCCCGCTATATGGGACTTTGGGAGTCGGCCCGAATGATGGCATCACATCATTGACATCACGAGAATCACGAGTATCCTATAAATCATAGGAGTAACGTCATGGCAAACACGAACGTAGCTGCTATGAGTTCTGCGATGGTGCTCGAACCCGAGGGAATCCAAACTCTCGATGTGGGAAGTGCGATGGAGCAGGTTGTTGCCACGCTCCTGAAGAACGGACCTAGTTCAGGCGCTGCGTACGGGGTTCTGGTCTACGGCACTCGCGGTCCTAGACCTCAGCCAAACATGCTGGTTGCCGCGCAGACTTTTTTCCGTGCCTACCGTCAGGCGTGGAAGGTGCTAACGCATATTGCCGACTTCACACACGCTGGATCGGCGAAAGACCCTCTGCAAACAATTGAAAATAAAGAGTTTGACCATGTTAGGTTCTTCGTGGGACTGGCTACGGAAAAAGTCCTGAAAGAGCGGGTGAAGCCATCTCCGGGGGTCTATATTATGACGGCCCACCTCGACGCTGGCTTGCTGAGGGTGTTGAATCTGCCCCCGCTCCCGGAGCGCTTCCGGGACCTACCGCTCGTGATGCAAATCGAGAGCGCCACGGAATCCGTGCAAGGCGGCAGCCAACCGATCCACATCTCCATCAATGAGGGAAACGTACTCGACTCGGATTTGTTGGAAGGACCTGGGAAAATCGAGGACGAGGTTGAGGAAGCAATCTCACGAGACACTCTCGAATGGAGGCAACAGTTCATGCGCTCCAATCCGTCCTGGACCTCCGCGCAGGTGGCCGCTGAGAGCACGAGCACAGCCAGGAACCGTGCCGCTATCGCGTCACGCTGGTTGCGAGAGAAAAAGATCTTCGCGATCCGGTACGAAGGACAACAGTGTTTTCCTCGATTCCAGTTTCAGGATGGAGCTCCATCTCCCGTGATTGCTCAGGTCATCAAGATATTTCCCGAGCATGCGACGGGATGGGACTTGGCCTACTTTTTTGCTACCCCCAATCCGAATATTGGGGGACGTAGGCCAACAGAGCTGTTGAAATCAAATCCAGCCCGCGTGGTATCTCTAGCCGAGGCTTTTGCCCATCCTGCCGATGCCTTTTAATTGCCCTGCTGCGCCCGCCGATCCCGATCCGTCGCTTGTTCTCCAGACGACAACAGTCTCGGCGGGCACTGAATTGATTCGCTTCTATAGCAAGAGCAAGAAGTATCCGGCAGATTCATTCAATCCGAATACAGGGAAGAGAATCGACGTCGAGGAAGACGGTGCACGGTTCAACCCGTTTCCGGGTGCACCTTCGCCGAATGTTCCAACGATGTATGCCGCTGACACTCTGCCGGCAGCCGCTTTGGAAAGCGTGTTCCACAACGTTGATCATTCCCCTTCGCCATCTTTTCTGAAGATGCAACTGGCCAATTGGCATTACAGCCGACTTAAGGTGATGCGAAATCTGCTCGTGCTGGAACTCACAAATCCGCATCTCCGCCAACTCGTTGTACCGGGCCGCGCTACGTCGATTCAAGAGGGTGAACTCATTCATTCCCCGACCTCGGAATACCCCAACACGCGGACTTGGGCAGGATTCCTTCACGCGAGTTTACTCACCCTCGACGGTCTGGCCTGGCGTCCGAGGCTTGCTGGTACCGGCTGGTCCTACGTATTTTTTGGAGACCGCTTCGTGGCTGGAGATCTCAAAGCCGAACCGACACCAACTAGCGTGGACTCAGGTCCGGGATACGCCGAGATCGAGCAAATTGCCAAGTCGGCAAGCATCCGAATCATCGGATCCAAATAAGCCGGATGAATCAGAACTCTCGTCAGCGTCAAGATCGGCGTCGACATCATTGTTTCCGTTCGCCATTGGCCCCCACACGGATGAGAAAGACAATGCGGAGCGCGAATGGCAAACAAAGGTTCCTTTGGAGAAGTCCTAATTCAGTGGTAGTCATGAGAAGCGGTTTCGACAGCGGTCACATTTAATGGCCGAACAGTCTCCGCTCGAACTGTCAGGACGCCGTCCATGTTCTGCATCTTTCCGTCGATCAATAGAAATCGCTCGCGATTGATCAGCAGGCGATATCGTTCAAACAGGTCGGGCATGACCACCACATTCGAGATTCCCGTTTCGTCCTCAAGACTCATGAAGAGGAGTCCGCTCGCCGTTCCGGGACGTTGACGGACAATGGCGCAACCAGCGACGGTCACGCGTGTCCCGTCGGCGACAAGCCGCACTCGCGATGCCGTCACTACTTGCATGCGGTCGAGTTCTGCACGGCTATAGAACAGTGGGTGTGGGCCCGTCGTTAGTCCTGTGCCGCGATAATCCGCTACGAGACGCTCCTCATCCGTCATTCGTTCGAGCGGCGCCTTTAGGCTCTCCGTTCTGAGGTTTGCGAAGAGAGGTCCAGGCTCCTGTATTGCGCGTGCAACATCCCAGAGTGCGGTGCGGCGATGTCCGTTCTCTTTCGAACTGTATGTTGAATTGAGAGCTCCCACTTCCGCAAGGGAAGCTAGTTCCTCTTTCCGAAGTTCTGGAACTCTGTGACGTACCTCCTCTACTGAACAAAAGGGACCGGATGAATTCCGCTCCCGAACGACCGCATCTCCGGCGCCAAGTCGCAAACCTCGGACGTAGCGCAGGCCCATCCGCAGTTCATGTTTCGGTATTAGCTCGTTGGAGAGTTCAATTGTGCAGAACCAATCAGAACGATTGACGTCAATAGCTCGAACCTTCAACCCATGACGTTGTGAATCTCTGACGATCGTATCGGGGGCATAAAAGCCCATTGGCTGTTCATTCAGGATCGCTGCGGTGAAAGCAGCACGGTAATGCTCTCTGATATAGGCACTGGCGTAGGTGAGCGCGGCAAAGCTTGCCGCGTGCGACTCAGGAAACATATAGTGCCCGACAGCCTCAATCAATCGAAAGATTTCATCCTGGGTGTGGAGGGGGATGGCCTTTGCGCTCATACGGGAACGGAGCAATGACTCCATCGCCTGCACCTTAGCTACAGAACGTTTGCTACCCATCGCCCGACGCAGTTGTTCCGCTTCACCTCCGGTGAAGTCCGCGATCACCATGGCGATCTTCAGAATTTGCTCCTGAAACAGCGGGACGCCCAGAGTCCGGCGCAGGATCGGCTCCAGTGAAGGATGGGGATAGCTGATCTCTTCTCGTCCGAGCACACGCAGGATATATGGATTTACAAAGCGGCCAATAACCGGACCAGGCCGCAGGATATATGGATTTACAAAGCGGCCAATAACCGGACCAGGCCTGATGATCGCCTCCTGCTTTACGAGATCGTAGTAGCACTTGGGACGAGTCCGCGGAAGCGAACTCATCTGGGCGCGGCTTTCGATCTGAAATAGGCCGATCGTGTCAGCCTCTTGGATTGCGGCATAGACCTCTGGATCGTCGAGCGGCAGATGAGCCAAATCCAGTTCTTCGCCATACGAGTCGCGAATCAACACGAGACAGTCTTCCAACACGGCCATCATGCCCAAACCGAGAAGGTCGAACTTGATGATTCCGAAATCGGCGCAATCGTCCTTATCCCACTGCAGCACGACCCGCCCGGGCATGGTCGCTGGTTCCAAAGGCACGACAGAACTGAGTTGCCCCTGGCAAACAACCATGCCGCCCGAATGTTGGCTAAGATGCCGAGGGAGATCCAGCATCCGCATCGTAAGTTCGAGATACTTCGCTATCTTCGGATTCTTGCGACTGAGTCCGGCTCGATCGAAGTGCGCATCCATCGTGTCGGTGGGACCCTTCCACTCAAATGAACTGACAACGGATGAAATCCGAGACAGGGTGTTTTCATTGAAGCCCAGGACCTTACCAACTTCTCGCGCGGCGGACTTGGTGCGGTAGGTGTTGACATTCGCGGTCATCGCCGCCCCGTGCTGTCCATACTTGGTGTAGAGATACTGGATGACACTCTCGCGTTGATCTCCACTCGGCAGATCTAGGTCGATGTCCGGCCATTCACCACGTTCTTCGCTCAGGAACCGCTCGAACAACAGATCCATGCCGACTGGATCGACGATGGTGATGCCGAGGGAATAACACACCGCGCTGTTGGCCGCTGAACCGCGCCCCTGCGCCAGAATCTTCCGCTCGTTGCAAAACCGTACGAGATCCCACACGATCAGGAAATACCCTGCCAGTTCCAGCCTCTCGATCAGCGAAAGTTCACGTTCTATTTGCTGACGAGCACGCTCCTTGAGATTCCGATCCCGGCCTTGTCCGTAACGTCTCTCAAAGCCTTCGCGTGTTCTCTCTCTGAGAAACGACATCATCGTCTCGCCGTCCGGAACCGGATAGCGAGGCAACTCATAGCCAAGATCCTTCAGTTGAAACTGCAATCGATCTGAAAGCGCGACTGTGTTGTGAACGGCCTCCGGTAGATCGGAAAAGAGCAAACCCATCTCTTTACCAGAGCGCAGATAGCGCTCCGCATTTCCCTGGAGACTCGTTCCCGCGCCTTCAAGGGTCGTATGCAATCTGATGGAAGTGAGGACGTCCTGGATTTCGCGTTCGCGAGGCGTCGCATATGACACCCCGTTTGTCGCAAGCAATGGAAGGTGCAGGCTTCGTGCGATCGACACGGCTGCTTTGTTACGCGCCTCTTGTCCTCGGTTGCGATGCCGCTGCAGTTCGACGTAGACGTTCTTTGGGCCGAAGGTTTGCACCAACCGCTCGACGGAACGTAGTCCCTCCTCGTAGCCCCCGCGTCTCAATGCTTCCGTCAGCGGCCCTTCCTCGCCACCGGTCAGGCAAATGAGTCCTGCGGCATGCTCTTCGAGTTCGCTGAAGGCCGCAGCACCTTTACCTTTGTGGTCCTCTCTTAACTTGTATTTCGTGATTAGACGGCAGAGATTTTGGTAGCCTGTCCTTGTTTCAACCAGGAGTGGATATCGGCATCGTGCAGCTTCCCCAAAGAGCGCATCGTCGAGTGAAACCTCAGCCCCCACATGTGCGCGCAAACCCAGCTTTTGTGCCGCCATGTGCATACGCGGCGAACCGTAGACACCATCTCGATCTAACAGCCCGATGGCGGGAATGGCTTGTTCCGCGCAGACCTCGGCCAACGTTTCGGGCAA
>WNFC01001933.1_pt1 | contig 22094 bp, 22 predicted proteins | sample 5400541 | NCBI WGS metagenome assembly WNFC01 (sample SAMN13153342, study PRJNA577476) | soil metagenome | isolation source: 120 cm saprolite under Douglas fir tree site 2 hole 2 replicate 1 | place: USA:California | collected 2015-04-18
ATATGGCGTCCCCAACCGGATTCGAACCGGTGTTGCCGCCGTGAAAGGGCGGTGTCCTAGGCCTCTAGACGATGGGGACGAGGCGGGACGCGGCGCGATGGTCTAGCGGCAGGCGCGGCGGAAAGCAATCCCCGGCCAATCACGTCGCCAGCGGCCAGGCAAAACTCAGCTCGTGCCCGTCCGGGTCGGTGACATGGAAGAAGCGCTCGCCCCATTGCGCATCGCGCGGCGCGGTGTCGGGCCGGATCCCGGCGGCGACCAGTCTGGCGTGGAGCGCATCGACATCGGAATGATAGAAAATCAGCCGGCCCCACCACGACCAGCGCCGCTCTGCCGGCTGCGCAATCAGGTTGAGAAAATTGTCGCCGGCGCGGAAACTGGTGAAAGCCGAACCCTCGCCGCCATGGACGATCGGCAACTCCAAGAGGCGGTAGAACCGGACGGCGCGCGGCATGTTGTGCGTCGCCAGCGTGACAGCGCTGATGCCCTTGATCATCGCCCCGTTCCTTCCGCATTGCCGTCACCATATCTTGCGCCATGGCTGAGCCTGATCCGATAGAGAAACGCCCACTTGCCGGCCGGCGGATCGCGATCCTCGAGCACCGCGAGCTCGATCGGCTCGGGAGCATGCTCGAGGCGCAGGGCGCGCTGACCTTGCGCTGCCCGCTGGTCGCCATCGCCGACGCGCCCGACCCGGCGCCGGTGCTGGCCTGGCTGCGGCGCTTTGTCGACGCCCCGCCCGACGATCTGGTGCTGATGACCGGGGAGGGGCTGCGGCGCCTGCGCGGTTTTGCCGACCGGGCCGGGCTGGAACCCGCCTTTCGCGGCGCGCTCGGCCAGGTGCGGACGATCACCCGCGGCCCCAAGCCGGCGCGGGCCTTGCGCGACATCGACCTGACGCCCGGGCTGCGCGCCGAGCTTCCGACCAGCGAGGGGATCGTCGCGGCGCTCGCGCAGGGCGAGCTGCGCGGCCGGCGCGTTGCCGTCCAGCTCTATCCCGACGCGCCGCCGATTGTGATCGATTTTCTCGCGAATGCCGGCGCGCTTCCCGACCCGGTATGGCCCTACATCTACCTCCCGGCATCCGGCGGCGCGGAGATCCTCCGGCTGATCGAGGAAATCGCCGCCGGGCGGATCGATGCACTCGCCTTCACCAGCACGCCGCAGGTCGGACAGCTTTTCGCGAGGGCGCGCGGCGCAAAGGCGGAAGCGCGGTTGCGCGAGGTGCTGGAGCGGACGAGGATCGCCGCGGTCGGCCCGATCGTCGCCGCCGAACTGGAGCGGCATGGAATCCCGGTCGCGATCATGCCGGCCGACAGCTTTTTCATGAAGCCGTTGGTCACCGCGATCGCCGCCGCTCTATCGGGCTGACCCGCCGCCAATTCGATTGCGGCAGCGATTTGCCGCGCAGTACAATTTCGGCCGACGAGCGGCTCCGCAGCGAGCCGGGTTTGCCGGGGAAATTTCGCGTATGACCACCGCCGCGGTTCGTCGCCTTGCCGTTCCGAGCCCCGACGAGCTGGTCGAGCGGGCGCGCGCGATGGTCCCCGAGATCCGCGCCCTGGCCGAGGAGACCGAGCGCAACCGCACGATCTCCCCGCACATCATCGACCAGTTTCGCGAGGCCGAATTGCTGCGGACCTGCCGGCCCAAGGAATTCGGCGGCTTCGAGTATGACGGCGAGACGGCGCTCAGGATCGCGCTGACGATCTCGGCGGCCTGCGCCTCGACCGGCTGGGCGGTCAACGGCGCGGTGTCCAACGGCCGCTCGATGAGCCATTTCCCGATCGAGACGCAGCGCGAGATCTGGGCCACCGACGAGGACCCGTTCAGTTGCGCCTGCTTTGCTCCGACCGGTACGGCGGTGCCGGTCGATGACGGCTATATCCTCAACGGGCATTGGTCGTTCGCCAGCGGCTGCGACCATGCCAACTGGGCCTATCTCGGCGCCTTCATCACCCCGCCCGACCGGAAGCCGCCTTACGAGGGCGCGTTCTTTCTGCTGCCGATCGGCGATTGCGAGATCATCGACAACTGGTTCGTCAACGGCCTCGCCGGCACCGGCAGCAAGGACATCGCGGTCAAGGACGTGTTTGTCCCGGCCCGCCGCATCCTGTTGTTTTCGGACGCCCGCGCCGGCACGACGCCGGGCGCGACGTATCACAAGAACCCGCTTTATCGCATGCCGCTGTTGATCCACGGCGCCTCGATGCTGGCCTCGACCGCGGTCGGGGCCGCGCGCGGCGCGCTCGACGCCTATCTGGAGATGACATCGGGGCGCACGACCCGTGGCGCGCTCGCCGGCGGGCAGCTGCCGATGGCGGAATTAGCGACGGTGCAGCTGCGCTATGCGGAGGCGGCGTCGTGCGTCGAAAGCGCCGAATTGATCCTCCTCACCGACATGCGCACGATGACGCAAAAGCTCTACGCCGGCGAACCGATCACGGTCGCCGACCGCATCCGCTGCCGGCGCAACCAGGCTTATGTGACCAAGCTTGCGGTGCAGGCGGTCGAGGCATTGAATGCCTCTACTGGCGGCTATGGCCTCTTGCTCAGCAACCCGGTGCAGCGCGCCTGGCGCGACGCCAACGCCGTGGCGCGCCATGTCAGCCTCAACTGGGACGCGGTTGGCACCATGTATGGCCAGCACGCCTTCGGCCTCGAACCGAAGGGGCAGTATTAACCGTCATTGCGAGGAGCAACGCGACGAAGCAATCTCGACGGAGTGAGCATAATCGGGCCGAGATTGCTTCGCTGCGCTCGCAATGACACTAGGAGGAAAGGAATAGACAGATGGCGGAAATTCTCGGGCTCGGTTGCACGCATTGGCCGACCTTGTGCCTGCCGAATGAGGGGCTGACCGGGGTTTTCAAGCGCGTGCTCGACGCGCCCAATGTCGACCCGAAGGTGAAGGATCCGGCCAATTGGCCGGCCGAACTCCTGGCCGAACTCGGCAACGATGACGGCCTTTCCGCCGCCAACCGCTGCGGCGAGCGGTTCGGCAACGACTTTCGCGCAATGCGCAAGATCCTCGACGATTTCAACCCGGATTTCGTGCTGGTGTGGGGCGACGACCAGTACGAGAACTTCAAGGAAGACATTATCCCGCCGTTCTGCATCGCCGGCTATGACCCGGAATTCGACCTGAAGCCGTGGCACAATGGACCCAATGGAAGTAATGGGGGCGGCAAGATCAACCGCTGGGACGAGCCGGGCGAGTGGGCGATGCCATTGAAGGGCCACCGCGAGGCGGCGAAATACATCGCAACCGGGCTCATCGAACGCGGCATCGACCTGGCCTATGCCTATAAGCCCTTGCACCACCCGATGGCGCACGCCTTCGCCAACACGTTCCTCTATCTCGATTGGGACCGGAAGGGCTTCCCTTATCCGGTGATCCCGTTCGCGATCAACTGCTACGGCAGCAATTTGATCCAGGCCAAGGGTGGCTTTGGCCATCTGTACGGGCCGCCGCGGCCCGAAGGCGAATTAGGCGATCCGCCGTCGCCGCACCCCTGGCGCTGCATGGATGTCGGCGCCGCGATCGCCGAGGTGCTGGCGAAATCGCCCTACCGGGTGGCGCTGGTTGCTTCGTCGAGCTGGTCGCATTGCTTCCTGTCGCCCAAGAACGGCTATCTGTGGCCCGACCATGAAGGCGACCGGATCCTTTTCGACGCGGTCGCCCGCGCCGATTACGGCACCTGGCGCAAGCGCTCCCTCGCCGAGATGGAATATTCCGGCCAGCACGAGATGCTGAACTGGATGGCCCTCATCGGCGCGATGGAGGCGCTCGATCGGAAGCCGCCGGTGATCCAGGATTACATGGAGACCTACATCCTCGCCTCGGACAAATGCTTCCTGTCGTTCCCGGCGTAACGGCATAATCGTCATTCCGGGACGGCCTAAAGGGCCGGGCCCGGAACCTATATTCCAGAGGCCTGTGTTTATGGGTTCCGGGCTCGCCGCTGCGCGACGCCCCGGAATGACGCCGGGGACGTGGAGGCGTGATGGACGGCGGGCCAACGGGAACGGGTATCGGACAGCCGGTCCGGCGCCGCGAGGATCTGCGCCTCCTGACGGGCAATGGCCGCTACAGCGACGATGTCAGCCTGCCGGGGCAGGCGTATGCGGTGATGGTGCGCTCGCCGCATGCGCATGCGGTGATCCGCAGGATCGACGCCGCCGCGGCGCGGGCGATGCCGGGCGTCCTCGCCGTGCTGACCGGCGAGGACGTGCTGGCCGACGGGCTGCAGCCGCTGCCCAACATCGCCAACAGCCACCCGGCCGACATCAGCATTCAGAACAAGGACGGGTCGCCGGTGGTCCGGCCGCAACAGGCCGCGATCATCTGGCCCGAAGTGTGCCATGTCGGCGAGATCGTCGCGGCAATCGTCGCGACGAGCCTCGCGCTGGCGAAGGACGCGGCCGAGCTGGTCGCGGTCGATTACGAGCCCCTGCCGGCGGTGACGCACGGTCTGATCGCGGCCGAGCCCGGGGCGCCGCGAGCCCGGCGGGACAGCGCCAACATCATCCTCGACGGCGAGGTCGGCGACGAAGCCGCGACCGCTTCGGCCTTTGCCGACGCCGCGCATGTCGTCAAGTTCGACACCTGGGTGCAGCGCGTCGCCGGGGTGCCGATGGAGCCGCGCGCCGCAATCGGCGAGTTCGGTCCGGCGAGCGGGCGCTACACGCTCCATGCCGGGGCTGGCGGCGCGGTCAGCCCGCGGCGCGACCTGGCGCTGGTCTTGGGGGTACCGGTCGAGCAGGCGCGCATGGTGATGCACGATATCGGCGGCAATTTTGGGACGCGCGGCGGCTTCAACCCGGAATTCGCGATCGTAACCTGGGCCGCGCGCCGGGTCGGCCGGCCGGTCAAATGGACCGGCGACCGCAGCGAATATTTTCAGGCCGACCACCAGGCGCGCGATCTCGCGGTCTCGGCCGAGCTTGCGCTCGACGCCGACGGCATCTTCCTCGCGATGCGCGGCTCGAACCTGGTCAACCAGGGCGCCTACGCGCTCGCCTTCGGCTCCCTCAACAAGGGCGTCGAGATCATGTCGAGCATCTACCACGTACCGGCGGTGCATTTCCGCGCCCGCGCCGCGCTGACCAACACGGCGCCGACCCGACCCTACCGCAGCTCGGGCCGCCCCGAGGTCATGTTCGTCATGGAGCGTCTCATCGACCTGGCGGCGCGCCAAACCGGCATCGACCGCATCGAATTGCGCCGGCGCAACCTCGTCCCCGAAACGGCGATGCCGTACACCAACCCGTTCGGCATGGTCTATGACAGCGGCCATTATCACGAGGCAATGGAGCACGTGCTGGCGCTCGCCGATTGGGCGGGCTTCCTGGCGCGCCGCGCCGAGGCGAAGGGGCGCGGCAAATGCCGCGGGATCGGCGTCGCCAATTACGTCGACACCGCGACCGGCGCGCCGCGCGAGAAGGCGGAAGTCACGGTGCTGCCGGAAGGTATCGTCGAAATCGTCATTGGCACGGTGTCGCAGGGGCAGGGGCACGAAACCAGCTTTGCCCAATTGGTCACCGAATGGCTCGGCGTGCCGCTCGACAGCGTGCGCCTCGTGACCGGCGACACCGATCGCGTCTCGGTCGGCGGCGGGGCGCATTCCGGGCGCGCGCTACGGCTCGGCAGCATCGTCATGCTGAACGCGTCAAAGGAAGTCATCGAGAAGGGGTTGCGCATCGCGAGCCATGTGCTGGAGGCCGCGCCGGCCGATCTCGAATTCGCCGGCGGCGAGTTCCGCGTCACCGGCACCGACCGCGCGATCGGGATCTTCGATGTAGCCCGGGCCGCAGCCGAGCGCGAGGACCTCCCCGAGGAACTGCGCGGGACGCTGCGCGCCGAAAGCGACGAGACCGTGAACCTCGCCGCCTTTCCCTATGGCTGCCATGTCTGCGAGGTCGAGGTCGATCCGGAAACCGGCGCCCTGGAAATCGTGCGCTATAGCGCGGTCGACGATGTCGGGCGCGCGGTCAACCCGATGATCGTGCACGGCCAGATCCATGGCGGCATCGTGCAGGGCGTGGGGCAAGCGATGGGCGAAGAGATCGTCTATGACCGGGAGGACGGCCAGCTGCTGTCGGGCTCGTTCATGGACTACACGATGCCGCGCGCCGACACGGTGCCGTTCTTTGCGGCCGAACTGTCCGAGGTGCCGTCGCCGACCCATCCGCTCGGCATCCGCCCGGCCGGCGAAGGCGGCACCACCCCGGCGCTCGGCGTCGTCATCAACGCGGTCGTCGATGCGCTCGCCGATTTCGGGGTCACCCACATCGAGATGCCGGCGAGCCCGGAACGCGTCTGGCGCGCGATACAAGGTGCACCACGAAGGCACGAACGCCACGAAGGCGAGGCGGACTGACCGAATTATCCTTCGTGTTCTTCGTGTCTTCGTGGTGAAATATCATCAGGTTTCGACGAGGAGGGCACCATGGCACGCATCAAGCATATCGCGTTGACGACGAAGGAGCCGGCGAAGGTCGCCGAGTTCTACAAATCGGCGTTCGGCCTCAAGGAGCTGCGGCGCAGCCCCAATGGCGCGGTGTTTCTGACCGACGGCCATATCAACGTCGCGATCCTCACCACAAAGGGGGAGGAGTCGCCCGACATGGGCGCGCACGGACCCCACTTCACCGGCATTCACCATTTCGGCTTTGAGGTCGACGACCTCGACGCGGCCGGCCAGAACATCGAAGCCGCGCGCGGCCAGCGGCTGACCGCCAAAGACCATATTGACACGGTGATGCGGGCCGGCGGCCATGCCAATTTCGAGCAGAAATGGGCCGGCCCCGACGGCGTCGTCATCGACATCTCGCACACCGGCTGGGAAGGCACGGACTGAGCGGCTCGCCCGACTCGGAACGCTTTCAGCCGTCATTCCCGCGAAAGCGGGAATCCAGGGGCGGCGAGGATTGCAGCGGTTGCACTGGACCCCCGCTTTCGGGGGGTGACGATAATCGTTGGAGGAAACGGCCATGACAGGCAATTTCACGATCTGCGTCGGGACGGTGGGCAGTGGCGCGTGGCTGAGCCCTGATGGCGGCGAGAGCTGGCGGCGCGTCGGCAAGGGGTTGTGGGGCGAGAGCCGGGTGTTCGGGCTGACCGTGCATCCGACGGAGCCGCGCACGGTCTTCGCCGGCGCCAATGACGGCATCTACAAGAGCGGCGATGGCGGCCAGAGCTTCGAGCGCCTCGACTCGCCGATGAACAGCCTCGATGTCTGGCGGATCGCGATCGATCCCACTGATCCCGACATCATCTTCGCCGGCACCCGGCCGGCGGCGCTGTTCCGCTCGACCGATGGCGGGGCGCATTGGCAGAAGCTGTCGGCCGACATCGCCGACGAATGTCCCAATGTGCGGGTGCCGCGGGTCACGGCGCTGACCGTCGATCCCTCGGACCATCGCATCGTCTGGGCCGGGGTCGAGGTCGATGGCGTGCGCCGCAGCACCGACGGCGGCGACAGCTGGACGCGGATCGCGGCGGAGGGGATCCCCGACCCCGACATCCACGACATCGCGGTCACCGTTAATGGCGGCACCACCGTCCTGACCAGCACGCCGCGCGAGATCTTCGCGAGCCACGACCGTGGCGAGAGCTGGCACGGGCTCGGGGTCGCCGACCGGTTCCAGCTCGGCTATTGCCGCCACCTCGCGCAAAAGACCGACGACCCCGAGACCCTCTTCGTTGCCACCGGCAACGGGGCGACCGGGGATGCCGGGGCGATCCAGCGCTCGCGCGATGGCGGGCGGAATTGGCAGATGCTGCCCCTTCCGGCCGAGCCCAATTCGCCGATCTGGGCCTTTGCGACGCATATCGCCGACCCCGGGCTCATCGTCGCATGCAGCCATTACGGCGAGCTCTTCGCGAGCCAAAACGCCGGCGATTCCTGGAAGAAGCTGCGCCGCGAATTCACCGAGATCCGTGCCGTAAGCTGGGTCCCGAATTGAGACGCGTTATCCTCCCTCTCCGCCCCCGGGGGCGGAGAGGGTCGGGGTGAGGTGGGGGATTCCAGAGCGCTTGCCGACACCCACCTCACCCTCCCGTCGCTTCGCGACGGGCCCCTCCCTCTCCCCCCTAAAGGGCGGAGAGGGGTTCACGACGTGACAGGCAACAGCGGACCTGCGGCATGACGACGAGCCCCCCGCCTTTCGCCCGCCCCCGACCGGGGACCCAGCCGCCGTATCTTTATCCCGACTACGCCAGCACGGTGAAGCGGGCGCCCAAACGCGCGCCGATCCGCTTCGAGCACACGCTGTCGGAAATCACCGGCCCGGTCTTCAGCGATCGCTGGGCCGGGCCCGACGCCACCGATCTGACCCGGCAGCACCCGGGCGCCCCGCTCGGCGAGCGGATCATCGTCGAGGGGCGGGTGCTGGATGAGGAGGGCCGCCCGGTCGCGGGGACGCTGATCGAGCTGTGGCAATGCAACGCCGCCGGCCGCTATCATCACCCGGTCGACCAGCACGACGCGCCGCTCGATCCCAATTTCACCGGCGCCGGCCAGATGGTAAGCGGGCCGGATGGCGGATACCGCTTTCTGACGATCAAGCCCGGCGCCTATCCCTGGCGCAACAGCGCCAATGCGTGGCGTCCGGCGCATATCCATCTCGGCGTGTTCGGGCCCGGCTTTGCCACGAGGCTGGTGACCCAGATGTATTTCCCGGGCGACCCGCTGCTCGGTTACGACCCGATCTTCCAGAGCACGGCGGATGAGGGCGCCCGCGAGCGGCTGATCTCGCAATACGACCCGGAGCTGAGCGAGGCGGAATGGGCGCTCGGCTACCGCTTCGATCTGGTGCTGCGCGGCGGCGACGCTACCCCGGTCGACCCGGCCTGAGACAAACCCGCGCGATGGCCGACAAGCTGATCCCGACCCCGTCGCAGACGGTCGGTCCGTTCTTTCATCTCGGAATGGCCCACGCCGAATGGGCCGATCTGACCGCCGGCCATCCGCCCAGCGCCCTTGGGGGCGAGAAGATCGCGATCGAGGGGCGGGTCATCGACGGCGACGGCGCGCCGGTCCCGGACGCCATCATCGAGCTGTGGCAGGCCAATGCCGCCGGCCGCTACAACCACCCCGACGATCCGCAGGCCGACAAGCCGCTCGACCCGAATTTCCGCGGCTTTGGCCGCGTCGCGACCGATGCCGAGGGGCGTTTCCGCGTGGTGACGATCAAACCTGGCCCGGTGCCCGGCCGTGGCAACGCGCTGCAAGCGCCGCACATCAACATCGCGCTGTTCGCCCGCGGCCTCTTGAAGCACCTCTTTACCCGCATCTATTTCGCCGACGAGCCGGGCAATGCCGGCGACCCGCTGCTGATCTCGATCGACGACGAAGCCGCGCGCAACACCCTGCTGGCCCGCCGCACCGCCGGCGGCAGCCCGGCGCTCTATCGCTTCGACATCGTCCTCCAGGGCGAGAACGAAACCGCCTTTCTCGATATCTGAGGCATATGGCGGAATGCGCTGTCGCTTTTCCGCCCTACTGGCGCCTCGGGAAGATTGGCGAGTAGGGCGGAAAAGCGCAGCGCCTTCCGTCAACTCCCGTCGTCACAGCAGCTGGCCGCCATCGACCGATATCGTCTGGCCGGTGACCCAGTTGGCAAGCGGCGAGGCGAGAAACGCCACGACCTGCGCCACCTCCTCCGGGCGGCCGAGCCGGCCAAACGGGATGCCGCGCAGGATGGCGCCATAAAGCTGCGGGTTATTGGTCTTGCTGCGCTCCCAGGTGCCGCCGGGAAACTCGATCGACCCCGGCGCCACGCAGTTGACGCGGATGCCCTTGCGGGTCAAGAGCGCGGCCTCGGACTGGGTGTATTCAATGATTGCCGCCTTGACTGCGCCGTAGGGCGGAGTGCGCGCCGAGGCACCCAGGCCCGAGATCGACGAGATGTTGATGATCGCGCCGGCATCGCTGCGTTCGAGAAACGGCATCGCCGCCCGGATCGCCCGCACCGTGCCCAACAGGTCGACATCGATGCTGCGCGCCCAGCCGGCTTCGTCGTGGCTGGTGCCGAACCCCGAGGCGTTGCAGACCAGGATGTCGATGCCGCCAAGCGCCTCGCCCGCCGCCGCGATATAGGCCGCCAGCGCCGCTTCGTCGGCGATGTCGCAGGCCTCGGCGTGCGCCGCGACGCCAAAGGCGGCGATCTCGACGCACACCGCCGTCAGCGCCTCGGTGCCGCGCGCGCAAATCGACACCGCCGCTCCCGCCTCGGCGCAAGCCAGCGCGATCGCTCGCCCGATCCCCCGGCTGCCGCCGGTCACAATCGCCCGTTTGCCCGAAAGGTCGATCTTCATGTCTCGCGCGCCCCTTTGTCGGATCTGATCGATCCCGGATCATGCCGTCGATCGCCGCCGCTTCCCAGCCCCACTTGGTCGGGGAAGCACAGGCGCGAAGTTCGTTTGCCGCATCAGCAGTGATCCAAATCGCCGCCTTTCAATTCCCTGTCATACCGGCGATGTGGCGTGCTTCTGCTTCACGGCGGCTCGCTTCAACGCCGGCCTGTGCGGGACACGGCTGGGGATGCTTGCTTCAATCAACCGCGACAATGCTCTAAGCTCAAGCTCTTACGAAGCGAGGCGGCGGTGTTGGCAGAAGCGGAACGGGGCGCACGGGTTCGCCTGCGCGGCCATGGCGGCCGGCCGTCGCGCCTCGAATCGGCGCAGCTTTCGGACCGGATCCTCGATGTCGCGACCGCGCTGTTTCTAGGGCATGGTTTCGGCACCACCAGCATCGAGGCGGTGGCCCGCCGCGCCGGCATCTCAAAACGCACCTTCTACCATCGGTTTCGCGGCAAGGAGGTGTTGTTCGAGGCGGTCGTGCGGCGGCTGATCGAGCGCTGGACGCCGGCCTTCGATGCGGCCCTGTTCGAGGGGGCGAGCCTCGCGGAGACGTTGCGCCGCGCCGCCGAATACATGCTCGCCGTGGCGCTGACCCCGGAGGCGCTTGCGCTGCACCGCATGGTGATTGCCGAGGCGACGCGGTTTCCCGGGCTCGCGCGCATCCTGCACGAACTCGGCGCGGCCTCCGGGATCGAGCGCATCGCGCGGGTTCTCGAACCACGGATCGCCGGCGGCGAATTGCGGGCGATCGATGCCGGCTTCGCGGCCGAGCAATTCATCCTGATGGTGGTGGAGGGGCCGCGACGCCGCGCCCTGGGCCTCGGTCCGCCGCTCACCCCACCCGAGCTGCGCGGCTGGCTCGACCAATGCGTTGGCCTCTTCCTCGAGGGTTGCCGCCACGGCTGACTGGTCGGACGTGCCGGTAGTATTCGCGGTGACTTTTTCGCTTTTCGATTTATAAATCCGCGCGTTTCGACAATTTCGCGCCCCTATCCCAATCTTGCGGGGATCTTTCTCGGCTTTTGGGCGTATGCCGAGATGGGCAATTGCTCGCAAGTTTGGTGGATTGATAGGGGAACAGCTGATGTCGATGCGGATCACAATGGCCGCCGGCGCTTGTCTTGTGATGGCAGTGGCCATGGCGGCCACCGATGCGCGGGCGCAGACCTTCTACCTCGGCGCTGAGGGCGGCTGGAACGCGCTCGAAAACCAGTCCGACAGGGCGCCCGGGTTTGCGCCGGTTCGCAAGCGCTTCGATTCCGGTTTCGCCGCCGGCGCGCGCGCTGGGTACGAGTGGGGCCCGTGGCGCTTCGAAGAAGAATACGCCTATCGCAGCAACGATTTGAACAAGTTCCGGATCGGCGCCGCCCCCGCGGTCGGGGCGCGAGGCAGCCGGCAGTCGCACGCGTTGATGACGAACGTGCTGTACGATTTCAACATCCCCGGCCTCGCCTGGCCGGTGACGCCGCATATCGGCGCCGGCATCGGTGCGGTCGATGTCATCGACCGGGCCCGGTCGACGAATTTCGGCACGGTCTCCCACGGCGAGGATTGGGAATTCGGCTACCAGGCGATCGCCGGCGTGCGCTACGCGGTGACGCCGAACGTCGCGCTCGATCTCGATTACCGCTATCTCGCGACCACCGATTTGAGCTTGCGCGTCCCGGCAGCGCCCGCGATCAAGTACAATAGCGGGTACAGCAACCATACCCTGATGGCGAGCCTGGTCTATCGGTTCGGGCCGCCTCCGCCGGTCGCCGCGCCGCTTGCGGCCCCGGCCCCGGCACCGGCCGCAAGACGGGTGTTCCTCGTCTTCTTCGATTGGGATCGCGCGACGGTCACCGCCGAGGGCATGGGCATCGTGCAGCAGGCGGCCGCCGCCTATAAATCGGGCGCGCCGGTGCAGCTCCAGGTCACCGGTTATACCGACGCATCGGGCTCGGCCGGCTACAACCAGCGCCTTTCCGAGCGGCGCGCCAACGCGGTCGCCGATGCGCTGGCCCGGCAGGGCGTGGCGCGCACCGACATGATGGTCAGCGGCCGCGGCAAGAACGACCAGCGCGTGCCGACCGCCGACGGGGTGCGCGAGCCGCAGAACCGCCGGGTCGAGATCGTCTTCTAAGCCGCTTCGACCGAAGACCCGGGAGAGGCCCGCTTCGGCGGGCCTCTTTTTGCGCGCTTGCCTAAGCTCCATGCAACGCGTGTCGTTGCGAGCGAAGCGAAGCAATCTCGGCGGGCGGAGGGCACCTGGCCTGGGATTGCTTCGTCGCTTCGCTCCTCGCAATGACGGATAGGGAGTGGCCATGATGAAAAGCCTGTCGTTGCTGACCCGCCGAGCCGGACTGTCGCGCGAAGCGTTCGTCCGGCATTGGATCGAGATCCACGCGCCCTTGGCCCGTGCCGTGCCCGGCGTCAGGCGCTATGTGCAGAACCATATCGAGGGCGAGCGCAGCCGGGCCGACATCCCGACGACCGAGATCGCGGTCGATGGCATCGCCGAACTCTGGTACGACGACCGCGCCGCAATGGACCGCGCCAACGCCTCGCCCGAGGCCAAGCGCCTGCATGATGACGGCGCGTTGTTCATCGGTGGGATCAAGACGTTCATCATCGAAGAAAAGGTGATTATCCCCATATCAGGGTGAGGAATGTGGGCTTCCCGCCCGCATTTCCCCGATAACCCTCCCCCGCAGGCGGGGGAGGGAAGGGTGGGGCGGGCCGCAGGCCCGAATGCCGCAAGGAGCCGGTCATGGGTCCCGATACACTGATCACCGGTGAGTCGAACGAAGCCGTGAGGGCGCAGGCGGCCCTGAGCTACCTTTCGGGCTTTGGCAATGAGCTGGCGAGCGAGGCGCTGCCCGGCGTGTTGCCGGAAGGCCAGAACGCGCCGCAGGTTCCGCCGCGTGGCCTCTACACCGAGCAGCTGTCGGGGACTCCCTTCACCGCGCCACGCTCGCAGAACCGCCGGTCATGGCTCTACCGCATGCGGCCCTCGGCGGTGCACGGGCCGTTCCGCCGCATCGACGACGGGCTGATCCGCACCGCGCCGTGCCATGAAGCCGATCCGTCGCCGAACCGGCTGCGCTGGAACCCGCTGCCGTTCCCCGCCGCGCCGGCCGATTTCGTCGAGGGCCTTGTGACGATCGGGACCAATGGTGATGCGGGCCAGCGCAGCGGGATCGGCATCCATGTCTACCGCGCCACCCGCTCGATGACCGACCGGGTGTTTTATGATGCCGATGGCGAGCTGTTGATCGTGCCGCAGCACGGCCGGCTGATGCTGCACACCGAGTTCGGCGGCCTCGAGGCGAGCCCCGGCGAGATCGCGTTGATCCCGCGCGGCGTCAAGTTCCGCATCGAGCTGCCGGACGGCCCCGCCGGCGGCTATGTCTGCGAGAATTACGGCGCGCAGTTCCGCCTCCCCGAGCTCGGCCCGATCGGCGCCAACGGGCTCGCCAACCCGCGCGATTTCCTCAGCCCCGTCGCCGCTTTCGAGGATCGCGGCGGGCATTTCGAGCTGGTTGCCAAGTTCGAGGGGCATCTCTGGGCGAGCGAAATCGACCATGCGCCGCTCGATGTCGTGGCCTGGCACGGCAATTACGTGCCGGCCAAATACGACCTCGCCCGCTTCAACACGATCGGCACGGTCAGCTTCGATCACCCCGATCCGTCGATCTTCACCGTCTTGACCGCGCCGACCGAGGTGCCGGGCACCGCGAATTGCGACTTTGTGATCTTTCCGCCGCGCTGGATGGTGGCCGAGCACACGTTTCGTCCGCCGTTTTATCACCGCAACGTGATGAGCGAGTTCATGGGGCTGGTGCATGGCGCCTACGACGCCAAGGCCGAGGGCTTCATGCCGGGCGGGATGTCGCTGCACAATTCGATGTCGGCGCACGGCCCCGACCGCGCCACCTTCGAGAAGGCGGTCGCCGCCGACTTGAAGCCGCACCGAATCGCCGACACGCTCGCCTTCATGTTCGAGACGCGCCTCGTCGTCCGCCCGACCCGCTTCGCGCTCGACACCCCGGCATTGCAGGCCGATTACGATTCGTGCTGGGCCGGCCTCGCCAGGAGATTCGAGGGATAAGACTGGCCTCGCGCATCATCTCTTCATATCAGGCAGGAAAATGCGCTGTACCGGGTTCCGTTGACACTCCCGGGTGCGCGGTCTAAGTCAAACCCCGCTGCGACCCGCACTTTTGCCGGAACCTGCCGCATGACATCCGAACCGCGGCCGCTGTCGCCGCATCTTCAGGTCTATCGCTGGCAACTCACCTCGGTGCTGTCGATCCTGCACCGGGCGAGTGGCGTGTGGCTCGCCGCCGGGACGATCCTCCTGGTGTGGTGGCTCGGCGCGGCGTCGGACGGTCCCGAACCCTATGCCCAAATCCAGGCGTTTCTCGGCTCGTGGCTCGGCCGGATCCTGCTGTTCGGCTGGAGCGTTGCCCTCTTCTACCATCTGTGCAACGGGGTGCGGCATATGTGGTGGGATACCGGGCGCGGCCTTGAGCTAAAGAGCGTCTATGCCAGCGGCTGGGCGGTGGTCGCGGCGACAGCAATCTTGACCGTCATTGCCTGGATCGCCGGCCTCGCCAATTGGAGCCGATGAGATGCTAACCCCGCGCATGCGCTCGCCATTGAGCCGCGCGATCGGGCTCGGCTCGGCCAAGGAGGGGGTCGACCATTGGTGGGCCCAGCGGGTCACCGCGCTCGCGTTGGTGCCGCTCGCGCTGTGGTTTGTCATCGCAATCATAGAACTGGCCGGCGCCGACCGTGCGCTGTTCGTCGATTGGGTCCGCCAGCCGCTGCCAGCGGTCCTCCTGGTGCTGCTGCTGGTCGCGACTTTCTATCACGGCGCGCTCGGGCTGCAGGTCGTCATCGAGGATTATGTCGAGAGCGAAACCCTGCGCTTCGGGCTGTTGATCGTCATGCGGCTGGCCGCGATCCTCGTTGCCGTGCGCGGCATTTTCGCCGTGCTCAAACTCTCGCTCGGCGCCTGACCGGCGCGCCATTCCGCGGAGTCGCGCATGCCTGCCGCCTATCCGATCACCGAACATGTCTACGATGTCGTCATCGTCGGCGCCGGCGGCGCCGGCCTGCGTGCCACGTTAGGCGCCACCCTCGAAGGGCTGAAGACCGCCTGCATCAGCAAGGTGTTCCCGACCCGCAGCCACACCGTATCGGCGCAGGGCGGCATCGCCGCCGCGCTCGGCAACATGAGCGAAGATGATTGGCGCTGGCACATGTACGACACGGTCAAGGGGTCGGACTGGCTCGGCGACCAGGACGCGATCGAATATATGTGCCGCCAGGCGATGGCGGCGGTCATCGAGCTCGAGCATTTCGGCGTGCCGTTCTCGCGCACCGAATTGGGCCAGATCTATCAGCGCCCGTTCGGCGGCCACATGAAGGAATACGGCGAGGGCGCGCCGGCCAACCGCGCCTGCGCCGCCGCCGACCGTACCGGCCACGCCATCCTCCACACGCTCTACCAGCAGTCGCTGCGCCACAACGCCGAGTTCTTTGTCGAGTATTTCGCGCTCGACCTGATCATGGACGAGGAGGGCGCCTGCCGCGGCGTCATGGCGTGGAACCTCGAAGACGGCACGATCCATCGGTTTCGCGCCCAGATCGTGATGCTCGCCACCGGCGGCTACGGCCGCACCTACTTCACCTGCACCTCGGCCCACACCTGCACCGGCGACGGCAATGCGATGGTGCTGCGCGCCGGGTTGCCGCTGCAGGACATGGAGTTCATCCAGTTCCACCCGACCGGGATCTATCGCGCCGGCTGCCTGATCACCGAAGGGGCGCGCGGGGAAGGCGGCTATTTGACCAACGCCACGGGCGAGCGCTTTATGGAGCGCTATGCCCCGCACGCCAAGGATCTCGCCTCGCGCGACGTGGTCAGCCGGTCGATGGAGATCGAGATCCGCGAAGGGCGCGGCTGCGGCCCGCAGAAGGATTATATCCATCTCCACCTTGAGCACCTCGACCCGGCAATGCTGCATCTTCGCCTGCCCGGGATCGCGGATCTCGCGAAAATCTTTGCCGGGGTCGACATTGCCCGGGAGCCGATCCCGGTAGCGCCGACCGTGCACTACAACATGGGCGGCATCCCGACCAATTATCGCGGCGAGGTGCTGCGCCCGACCGAAAGCGACCCCGATGCCGTGGCGCCGGGGCTGATGGCGATCGGCGAGGGCGCCAGCGTTTCGGTGCACGGCGCCAATCGGCTCGGCTGCAACTCGCTGCTCGACATCGTCGTGTTCGGCCGCGCCGCAGCGCATCGCGCCGCCGAGTTGGTTCGCCCCGGCATGGCACACGCGCCGCTGCCGGCAAGTGCCGGCGAGCCGGCAATTGCCCGGCTCGACGCGGCGCGCCAGGCCAAGGGCCCGCGCAAGACCGCCGAGATCCGCGTCGAGATGCAGCGGACCATGCAGAACAATTGCGCGGTGTTCCGCACCGCCAAAGTGTTGCGCGAGGGGGTCGAGAAGATCGACCTCGTGGCGAAGAGCTACGGCGATCTCGGTATTTCCGACCGGTCGCTGATCTGGAACAGCGACCTCGTCGAGGCGCTCGAACTGAAAAACCTGCTGGAGCAGGCCACCGTGGCGCTGCATTCGGCCGAGAACCGGACCGAGAGCCGCGGCGCCCATGCGCGCGAGGATTTCCCCGAGCGCGACGACAAGAACTGGCTCAAGCACACGCTTGCCTGGCTCGATCGGGACGGCAAGGTGCGGCTCGGCACCCGCCCGGTGCACCTTTTCACGCTGTCGAACGAGGTCGAGGCGTTCCCGCCCAAGGCCCGGGTCTACTGAAATGGCCGAATTCACATTACCGGCGAATTCCAAGATCGGCACCGGCAAGACCCACCCGCCGCCGGCCGATCCGAAGCGGCTGCGCCGGTTTCAAGTCTATCGCTGGAACCCCGACGACGGGAAAACCCCGGTGGTCGACACGTACCCGATCGACCTCGCCGATTGCGGGCCGATGGTTCTCGACGCCCTCATTAAGATCAAGAACGAGATCGACACCACGCTGACCTTCCGCCGCTCGTGCCGCGAGGGCGTGTGCGGCTCCTGCGCGATGAACATCGACGGCACCAACACGCTGGCCTGCATCAAGGCGATCGACGACATCAAGGGCGATGTGCGGATCTACCCGCTGCCGCACATGCCGGTGATCAAGGATCTCGTCCCCGACCTGACCCACGTCTATGCGCAGTACCATTCGACTCAGCCCTGGCTGCAGACCGAGAGCACGGCGCCGCCCGACCGCGAGCGGCTGCAATCGCCAGCGGAGCGCGCCCAGCTCGACGGGCTGTGGGAATGCGTTCTGTGCTTCTGCTGCACGACGGCATGCCCGTCTTATTGGTGGAATGGCGAGCGCTATCTCGGGCCGGCGGTGCTGCTCCAGGCCTATCGCTGGATCGCCGACAGCCGCGACGAGAACACCGGCGACCGGCTCGATGCGCTCGAAGACCCGTTCCGGCTCTACCGTTGCCACACGATCATGAACTGCACCAAGACCTGTCCAAAAAACCTGAACCCCGCCAAGGCCATCGCCGAGATCAAGAAACTCATGGTGCTGCGGCGTTAGCGGATCCCGCTGCCATCCCGGCGAAGGCCGGGATCCACTGGCCAACAACTCTTGCGGTGGGATCGTGGATACCGGCCTTCGAGTCGCGCGATCCGTTTGCCGTGAATTGAGGCGTCAGTCGCTGTCGCCGAGCGGGCCGATGCCGAGGCTGCGGCCGATCACGGCATAGAGCGGCTGGCCGCCGCCAGGCGGGGTGCGGTCGAGGCAGCGGATATCCGCCCAATTGCCGGCCCCGGCGAAATGTTGCGCGATCAGGCACAGATGGCCGGCCTCATCCAAGAGGCACCAGCAGGCGATCGGCTTTGTCGCGACACAGCGGTTCGAGAAGCTGACGACAAGCGGCGCCCCGGGCCGCAGGACGCGGGCGATTTCGCGGATCACCTCGGCCGGGCGCGCCAGATGCTGGATCGCGACGCAAATCGTCGCACCGTCGAACTCGCCGGTGGCAAAGGGCAGGATCGGGTTGCTGTTGAGGTTCTGAACGCGCCACTCGTCGAGAAACGGGTTTTCGGCGAGGGCGCGCCGTTCGGCGCCGATCCCGACGACGCGGCGGAACGGCGCCTCGGGCGGCAAATGCGAGACCCAGCCTGACATCACGTCGAGGATCGCGCCGCCGGGCGGCAACACTTCGCGATAGAGGTTGGTGACGGCGGCGATCGCGGCACCGTCGATATGCGCGAACGGCGCTTCCCGCGGGAACCCCGGATCGGACGCGGGCTCGGTCGCTGTAACAGCGTTTACTTGGAATGGTTCCATGATTCCGTTGCGACCCATGCAGGTCAGATAGGCACCGGCGCAGGCGGCCTCAAGCCCGCCGCAAGGCAAAGATTCGTGCAATCCCGCCGCACTGTGATCAATCCGCCACCTTAGTCCGTCAAGGCGCGCTCGGCGGCGGTCAGCGCCAGCCCGAGATCATGCGCGACCGCGGGATGCGTCAGGAGGCCCCGTGCCGCGTTGAGCCCGTTGCGTAGGTGCGGATCGTCGGACAATGCCCGCCGCCAGCCGCGGTCGGCGATCGCCAGGACGAACGGCAGGGTCGCGTTGTTGAGCGCCACCGCGGAGGTGCGGGCGACCGCGCCCGGCATGTTGGTCACGCAATAATGGACGACCCCCTCGTCGATGAAGGTCGGCGCGGCATGGGTGGTCGGACGGCTGGTCTCGATGCAGCCGCCCTGATCGATCGAGATGTCGACGATGACCGAGCCGGGCTTCATTTGGCGCACCAGCTCGCGGCTCACCAGCTTCGGCGCCGCCGCGCCCGGCACCAGCACCGCGCCGATCAGGAGATCGGCGGAGACGACTTCGCGCTCGATCGTCTCGACCGTCGAGAACAGCGTATGCAACTGCGACCCGAATTGCATGTCGAGCTCGTACAGGCGCGGCAGCGAGCGGTCGATGACCGTGACATAGGCCTCCATCCCCATCGCCACGCGCGCCGCATTGGTGCCGGAAACCCCGCCGCCGAGGATCACCACCTTGGCCGCCGGCACGCCGGGCACCCCGCCCAAGAGGACACCCTTGCCGCCCTGCTCCTTTTCCAGGCAATGGGCGCCGACCTGCACCGACATCCGCCCCGCCACCTCGCTCATCGGCGCCAAGAGCGGCAGTCCGCCGGTTTTGTCGGTGACGGTCTCATAGGCGATCGCGACCGCCCCCGAGCGCAGCAGCGCCTCGGTGAGGGCGCGGTCGGCCGCCAGGTGGAGATAGGTAAAGAGGATCTGGTCTTCGCGCAGCGCGCTGACTTCCGCGGGCTGCGGTTCCTTGACCTTGACGATCAGCTCGGCTGCGGCAAAGACGTCCGCCGCCCGAATCAGGATCTCGGCGCCGGCGTTCTCATAGGCCGCATCGTCGAAGCCGATCCCGGCGCCCGCGCCGCTCTCGACGACCACCTTGTGACCGTGATGGATCAGCTCGCGCACGCTCGCCGGAACCAGACCGACGCGGTACTCGTGGCTCTTCACCTCTTTGGGAACGCCGATCAGCATCGCCCTAAACCCTCACCCGGCCGGTTCGGCCGCTCCTCGATGATAGCGCCCGGCGAGGCGGATCGGCAGCCCCTAGCCGCATTCGCCGACGTCGCAGAAGTGCGTACCCTCTCCCGCACCGCGGGAGAGGGTTGGCTTTAAGGCTTTGCTAACCACGCTGGTGCACGCTGCCGAGCAGTTCGATCTCGGTATTGATGGCTGGCGGATGGAAATTCTGGTCACGGCGGCGCTCGTGTATGTCGCGATCGGTGCTGCGTTTTTCGCTCATCCGGCAAGCCCGGCGCAGCCCGACGATTTTGATTGGCGCAACCAGATCGACGTTTTCCGCGCGACCCTCCCGGACGTGCTCGGCTGGCCGGTGGGGCTATGGCGCTTCGGCAGAAGCTGTCTCGGGCCGGATTAGAGGCTGATCCGGCATTACCAAAACGTCTCCCGTCACCCCCGCGCAAGCGGGGGTCCAGGGCAGGCGGTACCTCGGTTCCCCTGGATTCCCGCTTTCGCAGGAATGACAATTTAAGCTGATTGAATACTGCTTGAGAACCGCCCGGGCTATTCTGCGGCGGCGAACTCGCTGGCGACGACCTCGCGCAGGAGGTCGCGCAGCCGGGCGGCGCGCTCGCTGCCGAAGACCGCGTCGAAGCGCGTCTGCGCGACCTTCCAGCGTTCGCTCGCCCGGCGCAGCTTCTCCGCCCCGGCGGCGCTGAGGCACAGCTCGCGGCGGCGCCGGTCGGTCGGCGAGGCGGCGATTTCGATCAGCCCGTCGCGCTGCAACGGCAGGATGTTGCGGCCGAGCGTCGTGCGGTCCATCACCAGCGCCGCGGCCAGCGCGTTGATCGTCATCGGGCCGTCGCGCCGCAAACGATACAGAATCGCGAATTGCGTCGCGCGCAGCCCGACCGGCGCGAACAGCTGGTCATAGAACTGCGACACGTGGCGCGCCGCCTGGCGGATCGCCAGGCAGTTGCAGTCCTGAAGGGTTGGGTTGGCCTGAAGGGTTGGGCTGGCATTCATCGGGCACTCCGAAATAGGAGGCGAGGGGGCTGGACAAAGGCGTATATGCGCTCTCATATAGGCGCATATACGCCTGATGGCCAGGCGCCGCACGGGCCGGAGGATAGCATGCCCTTAGACGCGGCGATCCAGAAGCTTCCCCTGGTTCGCTTCACTCCGGCGGCGAAAAGCCGGCCGCTCGATCCCCGAACCCGTCTGCTGCTGGAAGCGCCGATTGCGCCGACATTGCTGCGCCTGGCTTGGCCCAACATCGTCGTGATGCTGGCGCAGGCCTCCGTGGGGCTGATCGAGACCTGGTGGGTGTCGCGCCTCGGCATCGACGCACTGGCCGGGATCGCGCTGGTCTTTCCCGGCTTCATGCTGATGCAGATGCTGTCGGGCGGCGCGATGGGCGGCGGCATCTCGTCTTCCATCGCGCGGGCGCTCGGCGGCGGCCGGCGCGACGATGCCGACGCGCTGGTGCTCCACGCGATCATCATCAATTTCGCGATCGGGAGCGTGTTTTCGGCCCTGGTGCTCGGGTTCGGACCGTCGTTCTACCGCGCGCTTGGCGGCGAGGGCGCTGCGTTGGAGGCCGCTCTCATGTATTCCAACGTCGTCTTCGCCGGGACGCCGCTGGTATGGCTGATGAACGCGCTGGCCAGCGTCATCCGCGGCACCGGGAACATGCTCGTGCCGTCGCTGTCGGTCTGCGCCGGTGTGGTGTTGCTGGTTCCGCTGTCGCCCTTTCTGATTTTCGGGATCGCACCGTTTCCGACGCTCGGCGTCGCCGGGGCCGGGGTCGCGGTCGTGTCGACGACATTGCTCGTCACCGTGGTGCTGGTCGCGTACATCGCATCCGGCCGCAGTGTCGTGCGCTTCGCCCGGGCGCGGCTGCGCCGGGCGCTGTTTGCCGACATCCTGCGGGTCGGCGCGGTTGCCTCGGTCACCACGGCGCAAACGGCGGTGACCGTGGTGCTGACGACGGCGCTGATCGGCAGCGCCGGCGGCGGCGACGCGATTGCCGGCTACGGCACCGGCGTTCGCCTCGAATATCTGCTCATACCGCTCGTCTTCGGTCTCGGGGCGCCGCTCGTGGCGCTGGTCGGCACCAATATCGGCGCCGGCCAACACGCCCGGGCGTT
>WNFC01007380.1_pt1 | contig 22094 bp, 20 predicted proteins | sample 5400541 | NCBI WGS metagenome assembly WNFC01 (sample SAMN13153342, study PRJNA577476) | soil metagenome | isolation source: 120 cm saprolite under Douglas fir tree site 2 hole 2 replicate 1 | place: USA:California | collected 2015-04-18
GGGCCAGGTGCCACGGACCGGCCGGTGTGTAGCCTGGCTGCAGACGCGTCAGCGCGGCGAAGGCGGCCTCGAAGGTATCTGCGTCGCGGCCAAAGCTGGCACGCGCCACCTGGGCGTACACACGTACGAGAGCCGCGCGCCGTGGCTGGGTCAGGCCACGATCTCGGCGCCACCGCTGCTCGACCATGACGGCGTTGCGCAGGCAACCGCGGGTGAATGCCACCGGGTCGCGTGTCGACAGCGACTGCGCCGTATGCACGCGATAGAACGCCGCTAGCCCCGGGCAATACACGAGCTCGGCGTCTCGCAGCGCGCACTCCAGTACGAAGCGAACGTCCTCGATAACCGGTTGCGCCTCGTCCCAACCGCCGACGCGGTCCACGATCGCGCGTCGAAACAAATAGACCGCGGGCGGACACCAGAAGTCGGTCAGCAGCGCGATCTGTGGATCTCCGTCGATGCGCCGGGCGACCAGCTTGCCAGGCATGAAAGCGCCGTCGGGCTGGGCCCGGAGCTCGCGCCAATCGCCGTACGCGATGTCCGCGGCACTGGACTCCAGCGCCTGGACGTGCGCCTCGAGTTTGCCCGGTGCCAGAAGGTCGTCGGCGTCGAGATATTGAATGAACTCTCCACGCGCGAGCTGTGTGCCGATGTTTCTGGCGCGGCTGGCGCCACCGTTTTTACTACGCACCAGGTGCACGCTCGGGAATGCATGGGCGATCAGCTCCGCGCTGCCATCCGTGGACCCGTCGTCCACGACGATAATTTCGAGATCCGGGTAGCTCTGCGCCTGGACACTCGCCAGCGTGTCGCAGATCCACCGTGCAGTGTTGAAACAGGGAATGACGACCGAGACCGTGCGCATCTAACTCCCCGCGCCAGCATGCGCGTGGGCGGCGAGATACGCGCGCAGTCTGGCCGGCAAGATGCCGCGGTATGCCCGCGCGAGCTGCTCGGTTGTCTCGAATCCAACTCTCGTCGCCAGAAAGCGGTATACGGGCCGTTGGGTGCTGAACCGGGGCGGGCCGAGTCTCGCCGCGAGCTTGAACGCGTGGTTGGCTTCAGCGCGCGCACCAAGCTTGAAGAGCGTCGACCCGGCGCGGGCCGCGGCGTCGGCGAAGTCCGACCGATATGACGGCGGCAACTCAGCGGACAAGGTTGCGACAGCTTCGACAAAGGCACCCCAGGTCTGGACCCCGTTTCGGCTGCGACCGGCAGCGCGAACTCGGATGGTCACGAGCGGCTCGCCGATTACCGCGAAGCGTGGCCCCCTGGCCGCCAAGCGCACGTGAAAGTCGAAGTCTTCGGCCTGCGCGAGCGATGTCCGGTACCCGCCCATCGACAGCAGTGTTTCGCGCCGATACGTTCCAGACGGCACCAGCATTACCCCTCGAATGCAGAACTGCACCAGATCCTCACCGGCGGCCAGTCGATCCAGGGCCAGCACACGTTCGGAGCGGAGGCCGTCCTCGGCGTAGGCGTCGATCTCGGTGAAAACGACGTCCGCATCCGTCGCCTGGACCACGTCGCGGACGCGCGTGTGCCAGTCCGGACTGAACAGGTCGTCCGCATCATGGAAGTGGACATATGCGCTCTGGCTGGCTAGCAGGAGTCGGTTGCGGCCGTACGCCGGTCCGCGATTCACGCAACCCCGCAGCACCTGGACCGGGAGTCCGGGCGGTACGTAATCCTCCGCCGGCGCGTCGGACGCATCGTCGTATACCAGGATCTCAGCGGGTGGACTCGTCTGGTCCCGGAGGGACTCCAAGCACTCTCGGAGTAGCTCTCGCTCGCCGTAGTAGGTGATCAGTACTGCAATGGTCATCGAGTTCATGGCATCAAGCGCCGCAGGGCACCCCATACCGGGCGATAGCGCAGCAATTGAGGATCCAGGAGCACGCGCTTCACGAGCACTCGCAGCGCCACCCTCGCGCCGCGTGATTGGGCGACCTGCGCACACTGGTCGACCGTGCGCCAGGCCATGACCGCATGTCTCTGCTGGAGTAGCCGCTGCTGATTGGATCGGGATACCCTGTCGAAATACAGTTCGGCGACGGTCATGTCGTCAGCCGCGAAACCGGCGGAGCTCGAGCCGGTCTTGCTTGCGGCGTGCACTCGAAACATGGCCATCGTGGTAGCCAACTCCAGTGGCCGTAGTCCGGCAAAGAGGATGCGCTGGAAGTACTCGTAATCGAAGCTGTAGTGCAGGTCTTCGCGGAATTCGCCGAGCCCGTCAATCAGCTTCTTGCGGAGAAACACGCCGGGCTGTGGAAAACAGTACGGTTGCCCTGATGGTTTGAACAACCACGTGGCTGGGTCCTGGGGAACCTGGGGCATCAACACGGCCGTGGTGTGAGATCGTTCATCCTGGGCCAGGCACGGGCTGCACAACCACAGTGCGTCAGGATTGCTTTTAAACGCGTCGGCGGCGGTGGCCAGGGCGTGTGGAAAATAGACGTCGTCGCTATTGATGTACGCGACGATCTCGCCTGTGGCTAGACGTAGACCCTTGTTGATCGCATGTGCCTGTCCACGATCGGGTTCGCTAATCCAGTAGCTCAGCCGATGTTCGAAACGCCGGATGATGTCTACCGAGCCGTCCGAGGAGCCACCGTCAACGATGATGTACTCGAGGTTCGGATACTCCTGCTGGAGTACCGAGCAGATCGTTTCCTCGATGAAGCGAGCCTGATTGAGCGACGGAGTGACAATGGAGATTCGCGGCCAGGCTGGTGTCACTGGCGAAGGATGGCCCAGCGCATGGAGCGTGGGTCGTAACCCAGTTGGTTGCCTTGCTGGCCCACGTGATACAGGAGTCGCGCTAGCCGCCGTCTCATCCATCGCGTCGGCCGGTGGCGCTCGAACAGGCCCCACCGCCCAGTGCTGCGACACGCCTGGATCTCGCGGTAATAGGAGCTCATGAACTTCGCTGTCTTCTGCTCGGGATGCATCCGGAAGCCGGCCAGCACGGTGGGCGCCACGTACAGGTCTGCATGCTCGGCGAGCCGGCGCCAGAGCTCGAAATCTGCTGCTAGGGCCAGCGATGTCTCGAGGCGCGCGCCTGAGCATTCCCAGAGATCACGCGCCCAGAACGTGCCCTCCTGTTGGAGGAACTCCGGCAGAGTCACACCGTCATAGGCGCCCAGGCGAAGGAGCAGGCGGTTGAGCCTGGGCCGATTGGCAATTGGGCCGAGATTGCCATTGCGGTCCCACAGCGCGGAAATTCCTGTGAGCCAGCGCACGGTGTCGCCGTGCGCCGCGAATATTTCGCCGACCACCCGCAAGCTGTTCGGGACGAACATGTCGTCACTATTGAGCCAGGTCATGATTTTACCGCCCGAGGCCGCGAAACCCTTATTGAGGGCGTGATACTGGCCTTGATCTCTCTCGCATACGGCATAGCTCAGCCAGGGTCTGTATTTGTCGATAATGTCGCCGCTTCCATCTGTACTGCCGCCGTCGACGATGATGTACTCGAGATCCGGATAGCCCTGCAGCAATACGGAACGAATCGTGGCTTCGAGAAAGTCAGCCTGGTTGTAGGACGGGGTCACGACAGTTACACGCGGCCATGGGACCCCGGCAGGAGTGGTCTCAGGTAGCCTGGCGCTTTCGGCGGTCCACGGCCACCCGGTCCGACCGCGTCCTGCTGATATCAGCTCACTGAGCGAGGGGCACTGCACGTGAACTCGACGATTTCTGGCGTCGGAATTCCATCATCCGACCGCGGCTGAGCCAGACTGCGAGAGCCCGCCTTTGACTGAGATTCACGAAGGCCGCGGACCATATGAGGGCAGCTGGAACTATGCCGAGTAGGACTCGATCAAAGCCCGTTTGCAACCACCAGCTTAGTGGCATCATGGTTTGCGGTACGACCGCGTACATTCCGAGTGTGGCCACCAGGTAGCCGGACAGCGCCAGACTGCTTGCGCCCATGCGTCGCCACAGCGGCGGAATGAACAGAAACACGCCCAGGCAGCCGAAAATGATCCACCAGGTCAGCCCCCATTGACCCGAGGGAGAGAGCAGACTGGCGTACGCGAACGCGAGCACTTCGCCAAATGTGCTAGCAGTGGGGAAATGCCCCTGCATGAGCTCAGCGAAGATTGGGGAGAATTGGGTGCTAGGACTTGGCGGGAACGGCGACAACCACCGCTGATACACATGCCATGGCACGACAAAGAGCGAGAGGAGAACGACGAATCGAGTGATCGCACCCCGGTGCTTCCGTGCGTCGACCAGGAGCGCTGGAAGGGCGAGCACACTCACAAGCAATATGCCTTCAGCTCGCGTCCACGCAGCCGTACCGAGCGCAATGCCGGCGAGACTCCAGTGACGCCGACGGGGTGCGCCGTAGAGGGCCCAAAAGCCGAGCAGGACGTAGAGGGCGAAAGGCACGTTGGCGAAGATGAGTCTGGCCTGCGCCTCGTATACCGGCGCCGCCAGCAACAGCAAGGCCGCTGCGTACGCAAGTAGTCGGCCGCGGCGCGATTCCATCATCCCGATCATGAGACTGCTGGTAGCAGCCGCGCAGAGCCACGCTACCAGGCGCCCGGTTCGGCGCTCGCCAGGTTCCAATGTGGCGATGAGCAGGGGGACATGGAGCGGATAGTCCTGCCAGGCGCCCCAGCGTGCGCCGTTGATGCTCTGCTCGTCGTATATCGCCTCGCCTTTGACTGCCCAGATAGCGACCTCGTCCCAGTCATCGGGCCGCCCAACAAGGTCGGCTCCCAGCAGGGAGACGAGTTGAAATGCGATGAGCGCGAGGAGCATTCCCCCAACACACAGTTCCGGGACCCTGATCTGTCGGAGAAACCTGGGTGGCCACAGGTGAGCAGCCGGTATGGGCCAAGGCCGTCTCATGACCAGGGCAACAACGGCCGGCAACACGGCGCTCGCCAATATCAGCGGCGCACTCAGTGGAGCGCCTACCGCCGAGATCAGGAACAACACGAGCGTGTGCAGTCCGCTACCCAGGGTCCAGGCGAGCGCCGCGCGTGGAATCGCACCGCGGATCGGCATCGACGATTGTCCAATGAGCGCCGCGCCCACGCCGGCCTGACCGGCAGTGAGCACGAACACCCAACCGATGAGCTCCAGACCTGAACTCATGTCCCCGCTCGTAGCTGCACGAGGCGCCAGGGCTCGTGGTAGACGACGCGCACGAACTCCATACCGGGACAGCTTGGTGCGTACCGCTCGTGCTGCAAGAGCCATGTCACCTCGTGTCGATGCTGTTCCCAAAGGAGGCAGGCACCAGTCGTGTCAAACGGCATTGGAGGAGCAGGGACGGTTTCAAGAGACGACGAGAGAAGGCGTCGCGGGCGGAGGTAGTAGTTGGCAATAGGGCCGGCGGAGACCTGAGCGAAGAGAGGGTCACCCAGAACAAGTGCTGAGTCCCACGGCATCCAAATCACTACCGCCTCAGGCGGGATCTCCTCCGCGACCCACTGGAAGATGCGGTCTCGCTCGGACGCCGGTGGTCGCTGTCCACGCAATCCGGCGAGGACCAGTCTGGGACCCGCGCCGACGTCGAGAAACTGCCCTTGCTGCCTGGCTGACGCGAATGTGAGCACAAGTGCGACACACGCAATGACAAGCGCAACTGGGTCCCTCGGCGCCAGGATCCGCGCCTTTCGTGATGATAGTGGGAGATTGGCCGACATCTGGTTTACTCACCGCGTGGGTGAGCCACACTTTAGGTGTAGATTGGCGGTGCGCCAGCAAGTAGTTGCTGCGTAAGCGCCGCGCGCTGTTCAGGTGTAGCGTACGAATGGCGTGAGCGAAGTGGCCCGTCGTGTTTGACAAATGCAATATCCACCTGGGCCAACGCACCGTCGAGCGGACGGTAGGAATATCCAACGAGATCGTACGGATCGAAGCCGCGCTCATGCATGAAGCTCATCACGTCGTAGAGCTGTACTCCGTCCTTGTAGAAGCCAAATAGTGAGGCCTCGAGAATGATGTAATCTGTCTGCGCGAGTATGCGACTGGCACCCGACAGGGCGTCCAGCTCCGCCCCCTGGACGTCGACTTTGATCAGGTATGGGCCGAGAACACCGCTTTCTGCGCACAAGTCATCCAGAGTGACTCCCCGCACTGAGCGAGGCGTGTCGTTCAAGCCAGGCGAGTCTTCGGTCTCAAGGTACATTGATGAGCCTTGAAGATCTGCGTGCACGTGAATGGTCACCGTGCCTGGTTCCTTAGTCGCGGCCGCGATAACGTACTCCGCTCGCGGATATTTAGCGATGATCGCTTCAAGGTACGGCCGGTAGTTGTCGAGCGGCTCCACCAGGAAGTGGCGGGCATCTGCGAAAACCTCGTACAAGTCGGGTGTTCCGTACGCTGCGCCGACGTCAATGACCGATCTCGGGGTCACCCCGAGGCTGCGCGCGTGCTCCAGGGCTCCGCGGAATGATTGGCGCCCTATCTGAAGGGTTTCATCCCCGGTCGCGGGGGCGTCCGTGGGCTCGGCTTCGTCCATGCCTGCGGGTTCGTCGGCAAGTTGGGCTTCGTCGGCGTGTTGGGCGACGTTCGGGTGGAGCTCCACGGCGAGGGTAGGCCGTTTGCGGTGGAGCTCCAGCCCTAACGTTCCGAGAACGGCATTGGCAAGCCGGCCGGTTGACAGGAGGGTGGTCATACTCAATTCCATGGACTCAGAACGGGATGTCTTCTGGATCTTCATCCCGTCCGAGAAGATTGACGTCAACGTATCGGCTCAACACGGCAAAGCAACCCATGTCGTGCACCCACGAGCTCTTTGATACAAGGACGCTGTACCCGAGACCAGATAAATGACCGAACAGATACTTCCGTATCAGGCCTTCGTAAAACCCATAATCGACAGTCCTCACCAGATAGCACTTGTTCATGCCGCATAGGACTATTCGGTAACTGAAGCTGTGGTCGAACAGGAACTTATATACGGCGGCGGAGAGCTGCGGGTAGCGGGGATTGAAGAAATCATCCACGCAGATGATGCCGCCAGCGGCCAGGAACCGATCGGCTAGCCGAAGATCGTTCGCCGCCGAGAAGCCCGAATGATCTCCGTCGATGTGGAACCAGCGCACTGTACCCAGATAGGCTGCGAGTTGCCGCTCTGCCGCCGGGTCATCCGATCGCGCGTTCACCACGAGCGTTGTCCGTTTCAACTCTTCGTGTATCCGCGCGGCGACTGGCGTGATATCGCCGACATCGACCAGGAGACAGGTTTCGTCTTGACGCATGTGTACCGCGCCCAGATAGGCGGACTTTCCGCCGAACACTCCGATCTCGAGGAAATTTCCCTGAATGCCGGAGCCCGCTTGCTGCAACAGGAGGAAATCCCACATCGCGATCGCTTCATCCATGAAGTAGCCGGGCGTATCGCGGAACCGAGCATTGTAGATGCTCAAGGCATCCCCAACATCGACAACCGAGATCGGGTGCGCGTCCGGGCTGTGCGTTCCGAGCACCGAGTTGGTGACGGTTGATAGGAGTCTCATCGTTGTCAGGACCTACTCTCGACCGGAGCTAACGGGTTTGAAGTACGTGCGCGGTAGTACCGCCGCGCACCACTGTTGCGCCTGCGCGAACGTGTCCACCTCTCGAAAGAAGAAGATGTTGCCCCAGGAGTTCGGCACCGGACGATCGTGATTGCAGAAGAAGGCTGTCTGGTTTTGCCCCCAAACGCGATAGAGCACGATGTACCAGAAGTATCCGCGGTCCCGCATCTCGCCGACCATCGTCTCGACCGTGTACTGAAGACCTTGATTCGCGAATGGAATCTGAGCATCCCAGAATTCGACCACAACCACTGCGTGATAATGGTCGTTCATTCCGCGAATCACCTCCAGGTCGTAACCCTCCGTATCGATCTTCACCAGGCCAATTTCGGGCGGCACGACGCCATTCTGGTGCAGGTCCGCCAACCTCTGGACGGGGACGGAAACGGTGTTCTGGAAGAGCAATCCGTCGGGCATTCCGTGCTGTACGAGGCTGTGGAAGACCGTGGGATCGTCAAACGTCCGATCAAGCGTTGCATCGGTGACCAGATGCAACTCGGCCTGGCCGCTCGCGCTGCCGAGCGCCAATTGGAAGGGATGGAAACGCGATTGGCCGTTCATGCGTTCTGTCAGGCGTGCATAGCTCGGTGGATAAGGCTCGAATGCGTAGACTTCAAAGCCGGCATTCAGTAACTGCTGGGAGACTTCGCCTGTGTGCGCCCCGATGTCAATGGCAGTGCGACTGGGCAGGTACGAGTAGAGGAACGACATCAGACCCAGCTCCGGATTAGTGGACACGTAATCGGATGTCTCCACGCACACTTGTCGAACGGTCTGATTGGCCAGGAAGTCACTGGTTTCGTGGGCAATCGACTCCAGTGTTTTGAGTTGGTCGGCCATAGGGTCCAGTGCTGCAGCGATACCGGCGGCGATTTGGCCCAGGGCCTCGTAGAGCTTTAACACCCGATCAACGGCTGACTGAACGTCGGCGAAATCGGCCGCCTCCGCTTTTCGGAGCTGGCTTTGTGTTTCAACCAGGTGAATGCTCGATTGCAACAGTGCGGTTTGGGTGATGGCTATGCCCGCATGTTGCTGGTCGATTGCGTCCAGGCGTTCGTGAACCGTGACGACCGCGGCGCGCCCGTACTGTCGCAGGATTTGCCTTACCGAGGTTCGAATGTTCATCACTAGTCCCGGCTTACGAACACCAGGTTGCCATTGCCTGCGCTCGTGGCGACTCGCGAGAAATGGAGTGGGCAGGCTCTGGCCGCGGCATTAACTCTTCATACCTGCGGTCGACCGGCTCACCATTGGCAAGCGACCGCCAGATCCACTCCGCAGCGCCCTGATCAGTGAAGCGATCCGATAGCCGAAAAGCGGCTCGGCGCATTGCGCTATTCTGATCGGGATCGGTAATTCGATCCACAGCCTCCTGAAACGCACGGCGCTCATACGGCGCCACAAGCCCGATACCCATTTCGGCGACAAACCGCGCAGCAGCAGTTTCGGGGCTGCCCAGGACAAGTAGCGGCGCATGCGAAGTTGCGAAGGTAAACGGGATGCGGCTGGGCAAGCTGAGCTTCGCAATGAAATAACGGTCATCCGTCTCGTCGAGGGTTCCCGAAGGGACAACAACAAAGGGCGCGTCGCGGAGAATCTCTATCAGTTTCTCGTCCGTATGCCGCACCCCTTCCTGGGGGATGACGCCATCCCTGGCGAGTTCTTCTTTACTGCAGGCAATCCATGGGAACTCTCCGTTGTTGTACCAGCGAAGTGTAGTTCCCGAGTGACGCACTGTCTGGCGGAGCAGTTCGCTCCAGCGCTGGCCCCAGATGTTCCCAACAATGACCCCAGATTTGGATTGCAGCATGGTCTTTGAAGCCTGGTTCAGACGCGTCGGAATCGATGAGCCCGGGACAAGTGGAGGCATGAACCACATCTTCTGGCCGTACCTCTCCTCGTAGCCCGCACACAACTCGGGCGAAATTGCCAGGCGAAGCGAGGACGTGGCCAGCAGCTCCGCGATCACGGAGTCCGGGATCCCATCTGCGCACAGGTTCTGGTCGTCCATAAGGTAGGTGCACAGCGGTGCTGCGAAGATGTTCGCGAGCGCGATTGCGGTGAGGGCATCGTCGGGAAAGTAGGGGATACACAACACCCGGTTCACGGTGGCGCCGCGCAATGCTTCGAGCACATTCCAAAAGACCATGTCTCGGGAGGCAGCGCCGTGCGAAATGCACACGTGCGTCGTGCCGAACTGCTGATTGCCGTTGTAGGCGTCCTTCGACCGAATCGAGAGGACATTCTCCGACTGCCCGAATAGGCGGTGAACCAGGACGCCCACACCGTGGCGATGATTCACCTCGATGTGGGTGACGATGGCGTCAGCGTCGCGCGGAATCTGCTCAGGGCGTGCATCGGCAGTCAAGCGGAGAAGCTTCTCCGCCAGCTCGCGGTTTCGCAGCCAGGTGTCCACGAGAGCGTCAGTCATTCCAGGTCAACCACCGGGTCATAGCCGGCGAAGAGATCCTCAAATCGTCGGTCGGCCGGTCTTCCCATCTCGATCGACTGTGCCACCCAACCCGCAACATCGCGACGCTGCATTGCCTCCGCAAGCTTGCGCCGGTCATACGGCGCGACCTCGCCAACGCCGAAATGACTGACGAAGCGCGCGCCGCAGGTGTGCGAGCCGCCAACAATCAGTATTGGCGTCTGTGAGCTTGCGAGCGCAAAGAGGATCCGTCCGGGCAAACTCAGGCGAGCCACCCCATGGTTCGACTCGTTACTACGCTCCTCACTGACCGGCACAATGACGAATGGGTAGTTCTTGAGCTCGCTGGCCAATTGCTGCTCCGGGATCACCCCATGGGCTTTGATGCGCGCCTTGGCCAGGCTCGCCGGAGCAAAGGCGAGCCAGGGCGACTTGTTGTTCCCGAACCAGTCGATGTCGTGCCCGCAGCCGCTCAGCGCAGTACACAGTCGGTCGAACCAGCTCTGATCCCAGAAACTGCCGATCAGCGCACCTCTGCGTGGACCGTTCAGCGGTGGCGCAGCAACTGGCTCCGTTGCAACGAGGTGGCTGGGCACGATAGCTGGCAGAATGTGGAAGGGCAACTGGTATTTGGTTTCATAGGCGTACCGGAGCTCCGGGTGAGTGATCAGCCGCAGCGAACATCTTTGAAGGAACTCGCGCATCAGGTCGTCGGAGATATTGTTAATGGCGACGTTTTGATCGTCCATAACGTAGGCGCACAGCTTCGCCCCGAAGCATTCTTGTACGGCAATTGCGGTCAGAAAGTCGTCGTCTAGAAACGGCACGCACAAAGCGCTCTCGATAGTGCGTCCGCGGAGGATGCTCAGGACGGTCTCAAAAAATTCCGACCGGCTGCGCGCACGTTGCGAGAGGCAAACTTGCCAGTCCCCAAACTCTTGGACTCCGCCATAATCGTTCCGCGCTCGGATCGAAAAGACATTCGGCCATCCCCGGCAGATCCTCTCCACCAATGGGCCGGTGCCGTGGAGGTTATTCACTTCATTCAGAGTGATCACCACGCGTAGGGGCGACTCAACGTCTGAGCTCGCGCGCGGCGACGCAACTACCTCCAACGCCGCTGCACCCGAATTGACCACCGGAGGTGCAGCGGCAGGATTAAGCAGTGCGGAGGCGAGTCGATTGCGTAGGGACTCGTTTACAAGTAGCGCCGAATCCGACACGAACGCGCTAGGCTCCTGGCGACCAGGATCTGCCGCCCCCCGCATGGACCAGTCTGCCTGGCGGCCGAGCCGCCTGGTGGGCCGTGTACCAGTCGACCGTAGCGCTGAGACCGGCGCGGAAGTCGGTAGTCGCACGCCAGCCAAAGCGGTCGAAGGCGCGTGAGGTGTCCAGGCGCCGTCGTGGCTGGCCGTCGGGCTGGCTCGGGTTGAATCGAACCGATCCCTCGAATCCGGTCGCCTCAGCCACCAGGGCGGCGAGATCTTTGATACTGATCTCTACTCCACTACCCAGATTGACGGGTTCGGGTCGGTCGTACAGCTCGAGGGCATCGACGATACCCGCGGCGCAGTCGGTCACATACAAAAACTCGCGGGTCGGTGTCCCGGTCCCCCATACCTCGACCTCGGCGTCGCCCCGCTCGCGCGCTTCGAGGCACTTGCGGATGAGCGCCGGGATCACATGGGAGCTCGCAGGGTTGAAGTTATCGCCCGGCCCATACAGATTCGTCGGCAGCAGATAGATGGCGTTGAAGCCATACTGCTGGCGGTACGCCTCGGCCTGGACCAGGAGCATCTTCTTGGCCAGCCCATAGGGAGCGTTTGTGTCCTCCGGATAGCCCTCCCAGAGCGACTCCTCACGAAACGGGACCGGGGTGAACTTGGGATAGGCGCAAATCGTGCCGATGACCACAAACTTCCGAACGCCCGCACGACGTGCGTGCTCTAGGAGTTGGGCGCCCATAATCAGGTTTTGGTAGAGGAACTCGCCGGGGCGTTCTCGGTTGGCACCAATCCCGCCCACCACCGCTGCGAGGTGAATGATCAGCTCGGGTCGCGCGTCGCGGAGGAGGTCAGCCACCGCGGTCTCGGAGGTCAGGTCGCACTCCGCGTGGGACGGGGCCACGACTGACGGGTAGCCACGTTCGTTCAACGCCTCCAGGACGTGATGACCGAGGAAGCCGCTGCCGCCAGTGACAAGGATGCGACGTTGCAGAGCAGAGTTGTTGAGCTGAGTACGCATATGCGATCGATCTCCCTTTTGACGCGCGGATGCGAGGGTGCAACGCAGGATCGGCGGCAGCGCGGACGCCACGATCTGCGAGAGAAGGGTGTCAATCAGGCGACGAAGAGGATTGACTCTTTATGCGCGGGCACAGCTTCGTCTGTCGGGCTGGGCCTTACCGAACGCTGGGCGGCTGGTGTGCGTCGGGCGGTCAGGCGTGCCTCAACGCCATAACGAATAATGCAGACGAGCGCCTGGACAGCGTCCCTCCAGCCGATCTTCTTACCTTCTTCATAGCCCCGTCCGTGGTACGAGATACCAACCTCGTAGATGCGCAGGCCGCGGTGGGCGATCTTCGCCGTGACTTCCGGCTCAAACCCGAACCGATCCTGCTTCAGGTCGAGCGACTGGATCACGTCGCGCCGGAATAGTTTGTAGCCCGTCTCCATGTCCGTGAGGTTCAGGTCGGTGAATGCATTGCTCACCAGCGTCAGCACCCAATTTCCGACTGAATGCCAGAACAGCAAAACGCGTCGCTCTGAACCGCTCACAAAGCGCGAGCCGTACACCACGTCCGCCTGCAGCTCGAGGCACGGCCGGAGGAGGCTCGGATAGTCGCGCGGGTCATACTCGAGGTCGGCGTCCTGAATAACCACGTACTGTCCGCGCGCTGCTTTGATCCCGCGGCGCAAGGCTGCACCTTTGCCTCGGTTCCAGGGCTGACTCAGGACGTGCAGCTCCATGTCTGCATGCTCCTCGCTCAGCCTTTGCAGCACTTCACGTGTGCCATCTGTCGAGCCGTCGTCGACCACGATCAGCTCCTTCGGCAGCGGCACGGCAAGGACCCGGTCGATGGTCGTCTCGACCGTCGAGGCTTCGTTGTAGACGGGCATCACTACCGATAAGAGGACATCATTCTGCATCATCCACTCCGTTGTTGGATTCGCCTCCCGCCATCACACCCGCGCCCGACTTACGCGAGAATGGCGGCATCACTGGGCAGTGACGCCACATCAGTGGTCCAGTCCAGCACCGGCCGGACCATCCCGAGATAATCTCCGGAGAAGCTGTCCAGACTCAGGTCGCCCGGGATCCTGTTCTTGACTTCAAAGGCAACGGCGTGGTGTTCGAATACATGCACAACATGCGGGTCAACTGACTTGATCTCCGCGGTGGTAAAGATCATCCCTTCCGCCAGCAGATTTCCGGGAATCCAGCAGGTGCTCGTGTAGCGGCCGACTGGCGATTGACGCGATGAACGCCGTAGGTCCGCGCTGGTGAACAAACAGGTCCCCTGCTTGTTGAAGAACTGGTAGCTCGGGATGATCACGAGACCTGCGTCGAGCACGTCGTACTGCATTTCGATCGCCACTGGGTGGCGCATCTCCACTTCGTCGGTCATTTGCCCATCCTCTAGACGGACGCGGACCGAACGCAGACGGACACCACCATTACCCGGCGCGGCGGTCGGCTCGGCCCACGTCCGCGTCGCACCGGTGCCAACGATCGCGTCCATGTACTCGCCGGCCACCTCGTCCGCCGGTCCATCAACCATGAGCTTCCCGGCATCGATCAGGATGATGCGCTTACACAGCCGCGTCACCGCGTGCATCATGTGCGAGACGAAGAACACCGTTCGGCCCTGATGGCCCACTTCCTCCATCTTGCCCAGGCACTTCTGCTGGAAGCCAATATCCCCGACGGCCAGGACTTCATCCACAATGAGCACGTCGGGCTCCAGGTGGGCGGCGACGCTGAAGGCCAGGCGGGTGTACATGCCGCTCGAGTACCACTTCACTGGGGTGTCAATGAATCGCTCGACCTCGGCGAAGGCGACGATCTCGTCGAACTTGCGCGTGATCTCGGCTCGTTTCATCCCGAGGATGGCGCCGTTGAGATAGATGTTCTCTCGACCAGTCAACTCCGGGTGAAATCCGGTCCCAACCTCGAGCAGCGAGCGCACGCGGCCTCTGATGTCGGCGACGCCTTCAGTCGGTTCAGTAATCTGCGATAGAATTTTCAGGAGGGTGCTTTTGCCTGCACCGTTGCGACCGATAATTCCGAGCAGCTCACCCTGTTTCAGCTCGAACGAAACATTTCTGAGCGCCCAGAAGGTGTTGGAACGGAAGTGCTTGGATGGCGCGGGTATGTGCTGACGGCCGCGCAGTCTGGCGAACGGGGCGGCGACCAGGTTGCTGAACCCTTCGCGCACGGTCTTGTAGTGGGCTCGCTCGCCGATGTGATACTGCTTGCCGAGATTTTCTACCCGAACGGCAACATCAGTCATTGGTCGGCCAGCCTCGCGAGTTATGCAATATCGGCAAAAGTCCTCTCCGCACGTCGATAGTAGAAAGCGCCACTGACCAGCAGCAGTGTCGAGATAACTGCCGAAAGAACGATGAGCACTTCGGGCGGATGCGTGCCGAGCAGCGCCCAGCGAAAGCCTTCGATGACGCCGACCATGGGATTCAAGCCGTAGAGCGTGCGCCATGGTTCGTCGAGCAGACTGCTTGGATAGGCAACCGGAGTGATCACCATCCATATCTGGGTGAGGAACGGCACGACGTAACCAACGTCGCGGTACTCCACATTCAGTGCGGAAAGCCACAACCCGGTGCCGAGCGCGCACATGACGGTCACGACCAGGAGCACCGGGAGCAGTGCCATCGCCGGAGTTGGGGCGATGCCGTAGAACACCATCATGCCCAGCAGCACGACGAAAGCGATCGCGAAATCCAGCAGCGCGGGCAGCACGCTCGCCACGGGTAGGATCAAGCGCGGAAAATACACCTTGCTGATGAGATTCTGGCTGCCAACGAGGCTGTTGGATGACTTGGCGAGCGCTGTGGCGAAGTAATTCCAGGGCAGCAGCGCCGTGTAACTGAATATCGGATAGGGGATTCCGTCCGACGGAATCTTGGCCAACTGGCCGAAGAAAATGCTGAAGGCGACCATCGTCAGAAACGGCTGGATGATGGCCCACGTCGCACCGAAAATCGTCTGCTTGTAGCGGATCGTGACGTCGCGCCAGGCGAGAAAGTAGATGAGCTCGCGATGTTCCCACAGCTCCTGTAGCTTGACCGGCACCCAGCCTTGCGACGCCTGGATCCGGACGAAAGAGTCGGTACTCATACCTTGCGGCTGCGCGTTTCCCACTTGCCTCTGAAGCTGATCCAGAACGACAGCACCACCAGGCGTATGTCGAGCCAGAAAGAAAGGCGGCGCACGTACAGCAGGTCGGTGCGGAACTTCAGGCGGGGCGGCGCGTCCTTGGGGAGATAGATCGTGGCCAATCCGGTCAGGCCTGGCCGAACACGCAGTCGGGTAGCGAATCCTGGTGTCTCTTCATAGCGAATTGGTTGGCCGTCCCCCGTCTGCTCGTTGGTGGCCAATGCACGCGGGCCAACAAAGCTCATGTCGCCGCGCATGATGCTCAGTACCTGCGGCAACTCATCCAGCCCGGTCGCCCGTAGAAACCGACCCACACGTGTGATGCGTCGATCGTGCGCGCCGGCCTGGCGGATCCCGAACTCCCGATCCGAGCTCGGCACCATGCTGCGGAATTTCAACACCTGGAAGCGCAGCCGGCCACGGCCCCAACGCTCCTGGCGATAGAACACCGGTCCACCATCCTCGAGCTTGATGGCCACCGCGATCGCTGCCCATAGCGGCGCGGTCATGGCCAGCATCGCCCCGGCCAGGCAAATGTCAAAGGGTCGCTTGAGCAGTGGCTCGCGTACACGCAGCTCAATCGGCCGGGCGAGCGCCACGGATTCTGGCCGCGTGGCGATGGCCGGCATCGTGGGTGACGTCAACGCCATGACATGTTCTCCGTCGTTTGAATTGAGCGGATGAGCTTGTCGTACTTGGCCACGACCGACATCCGCGAATAGTTGCGCTCCGCTGCCCGGCGACCCCGTCGGCCCATACGCATCCGGAGCGGAGGATCGCGGTACAGCCGCATGACCGCGGACGCCAGCCGCGCGGGATCGTGTGGCTCGATGCAGATGCCGCACCTGGTGTCCACGACCAGATTCCAGAGGTCAGTGTGCTCGTCCGCACTGGCCAGGACTGGCCTTCCGCTGGCCATGATCTCATACACCTTTGAGGGCATGGAGAACCGTGCCGAGCCGTGCTTGTACAGCGCCACTTGCACGTCGGAGGCGGCGCGCAACAACGGCAAACGCTCCCGTGGCTGGAATGGCAGGAATGTCAGGTTGGTCAGTCCGAGCGCGCGAACCTGTGCTTCGAGCTGGGGCCGAACGACCCCATCGCCGACCATCACGAAGTGAATCCGCGTCTCGCTGCGCAAAAGGGATGCTGCTTCAACAAAGGTGTCCAGGTCGTACACGTAACCGAGATTGCCCGCGTGGGTGACCACGAACTTGTCGGATAGGGCGTGCAGTTGACTGAAGGCATTGTCCTTGGGCAGCGGTCGAATGAAGTCCGTATCTACGAAATTCGGAATGGTCGAAATCTTGTCGGGCGTAACGCCCTTGGCCACGATGTTGTTGCGAAAGGCCGTACTGATCACGCTCAGGTGCGTCGCTCTGGCGTACATGAAACGCTCGAGCCATTCGAGCGCGCGAATGGCCCACGGATTACGGAGCTGGCCCGCCTGGACCGGTGTCTCGGGATACAGATCCTGAACGTTGTAAATGAACGGAATGCGCTTCGCGGCCCCGATCAGGCTGGCTGAGATACCACTAAAGAACGAACCATTGCTGCACAAAATCACGTCGTAGTGGTCGTGCAAAAGGACACCGGCGACGGTCGCCAGCACGTTGAATGACAGATAGCTCAGCAACCGGTTGATCATGTTCTCCTTGCGGCCAAACGCCAGGACGAACAGTCGGATGACGTCCATGCCACGGAACGAGCGGCGCTCCATTAGCTTGCCGCGGAACTCGTCAGCTACCCGGAACTGCGCGTAGTGCGGAAAGGTGGTAATCACCGACACGTGATGGCCGCGCGCCATCAGCCCTTCGCAGAGTTGGGCCATTAGTACGCCGGACGTATTCACGTCGGGCGGAAACTGAAGGATGAGCACCAATATGCGCATGGCTGGCCTACTTGCGGACGACGTGGTGCCCGAGAACCAGGACATCCATTCTGGTGCGCAGAAAACAGTCGATCGCTTCTTGGGGGGTGCACACGATCGGTTCGTTGTCGTTGAAAGACGTGTTCACCAGGACCGGAACTCCGGTCAGCGCCTCGAACTCCTTGATGAGCTGCCAGTACAGTGGCGAACTTGTCCGATCGACGGTCTGGAGCCGCCCCGTGCCGTCGACATGCGTCACCGCGGGTATGAGCGCCCGCATTTCGGGCCGCACGTTGTACACCTTGGTCATGAATGGGTCGGGGTAGTCTTGCTCGAAGTAATCACCCGTCGCTTCGACGAGAATGGAAGGCGCGAAGGGCCGGAACGGTTCGCGGTGCTTTATCCGCGCGTTCAGAGTCTGTTTCATGCTTTCGCGACGCGGATCGGCCAGGATGCTCCGATTCCCCAGGGCGCGCGGGCCCCACTCCATTCGACCCTGGTACCAGCCGACCACATTGCCTTGTTCGATCAGCTGGGCGACAACTCGACACAACTCAGCATCCTCGAACGTTTGACAGGCCAGCCCTTGTTTGGCCAGGGCCATTTCAATGGCTGCATCATCGAAGCCAGGGCCCAGCGCAGCGTTGTTCATCACATACTTGCGCGGACAACCAAGGAGCTGGTGGTAGATGTAATGGGCGACGCCCAGGGACGTGCCTGAATCACTCGCCGCTGGCTGTACGAATACCTCGTCGAAGTGCTGCTGCAGTCGGATCTTGCCATTGACGGTACTGTTGAGCCCGACACCGCCGGCGATGCACACCGCCTTCAAGCCGGTTTGCGCGTGCAACATGCGGGTCAGTCCGAGCTCGGCTTCCTCCAACATGGCCTGGAGGGACGCGGCCACGTCGAGGTAGGGCTTATTGGCCGGGCTCGCCAGGTCGAACCAGGCGTCCGAGGTCGAGTCATGTGGTGGACCGAAGAGCTCGGTCAATTTTGGTGAATACAGCGTGCCCAGGACCGGCGTGTCGTCGTCCCAGGTCATGTTCGCGCCACGCGCCTGGTGCAGAAACGCGTCAGGCTCCAGCTCGAACGTCCCGTCGCGGTGGAGGCGGACCAAGGAGCGCATCTCGTCGAGGTACTTCGGCTGCCCATATGGCGCCAGACCCATGACTTTGCCTTCGTCGCCGTACTTCGGAAAGCCCAACCACTGTGAAACCGCGGTGTAGAAGATGCCTAACGAGTGGGGAAAGCCAATTTCGCCGAGCACGTACAAGCGTTCGCCCCGGCCGACCCCCCACATGGTGCTGACGAAGTCGCCCATGCCGTCAACAGACAGGATTGCCGCTTCGTGAAACGGCGACACGAAGAAGGCGCTGGCCATGTGCGCCAGGTGGTGCTCCACGTTGTGGAACGTCGCCTGCAATCTGGATGGCTGGAGCTGCAGCGCCTCGATGAGCGCGGTGCGGAGGTCGCGCACCCTGGCCGCGTTGGCCATGCGGTCCCGGATGAAGCGCAGGTCGGGCCGCTGCCGGAGTGCAAACCACAGCTTCTTGTGGAGGTTGGCATTGGGGTTACGCGAAATGCCCACATGAGCGAGGTCGTAGGCGCTGATGCCGGCTTCGGCAAGGCAGTAACGAATCGCCTGTGCCGGAAATCCAGCCCAGTACTTGACGCGTCTGAACCGTTCCTCCTCGGCTGCCGCGATGAGCTCGCCATCACGGAGCAGACAAGCGGACGCTCCAGCGTGGTACGCGTTGATACCCAGGATGTACATGCTGCGTTCTGCTGAATCCGGCCACGAGGCGCGCGGATCTAGGGGCGGAAGCCCACCCGCCACAATACTTGCGCTGCGAGCAGGGGCAGGCGCGGCTGCACCCGAACGATGGGCCAGAAAGCGTGCGCCATTCGATCGCGATTATGTATTGACAGCAGCTTGCCCACCTGGCCACCCAGCAGATGCAGCAATACGTCATATTCGTGTTCGCTGAACCGATTCATGATCGACCGGATACGCCAGTGCAGCCGAAGCTCACGGTCGAGGCCACGCAGCTCGGCGGTGTAGCGCGTGCCGCGGATGATTGCCCGCACCGCGGCGCGTGCTCCGAGCAAGCCACTGACCGTGCCACCGATGGTGGTGACCTTGACCTGGCCCGCGGCGTCGCCGACGAACATAACCTCAATACCTCCGAAGCGTCGCACCGGACTGGGATTCGGCGTATAGAGCGGAATCAGCGCGGACTGATACTCGAGCGGTTGCATGCCGCGCGCGGCGAGAAAGTTGTCTAGCTTGGAGCGCGCCACGCGGGGGTCGGACTCAACCAACCCTACAGCGGCGAATCGCTCCGACTCCGGACAGAGCCAGTAGAAGTAGCGCGTGTCCTGCGGAAGGAACCAGACTTTCCCCACGCCCGGATTCGACGTTGACGGTGTTGCTACGCGCGCCTGGAGGACCGACACCGTGGGTCTCGGCCGATCCCCCAGCGACCGCGCGACGTGACTGCGCACGCCGTCCGCGGCGAGGACCACGCTTGCCGGAACTCGAGTGGTGCGTCCGCTGGCGCGGTCGCGCAGCTCGACGAGAGTCCGCTCGCCCGCCTGCACCAACCCGGTGAAGTCCTGCCCGAAGTGGAGCACGGCGCCCGCACGCTCCGCCTTGCTCGCCAATTGGCGGATAAGCGCGGCACGTTCGACGATCAGGTCTGGTTCGCGCAATGTGATGGGGACGGTCTTGCCGATCGTGCACAGGTCCAAGGTATGGACCGTGTTGACCGTCGCCGCCGCTGGTGAGAAACCCAGCACAGACTGGAGCTCGGGCGTGACGATCAGCGTCCGGGCGCGTGGCGCAAGGTGGTCCGTACGCTCGTAGACCTGGACTGGTGTGCCCCGTTCAGCTAGAAGCTTCGCAGCGAACAGTCCAGCCGCCGACGCGCCGATGACAACTACTGGTTCCCGTTGGTGGGTCGAATTCATAGATGAGCACTACGCAATGCACGCTACCGCCCTTCCCAACGAGAGGGAGCCAGAAACGTGCGTCATTAAAGCCGCCCAATACGTCGCCATCAGCGTCTGCTCCCACCCTCGACGCTGAGGCCGGGCCCCGTGGGCACTGCTATCGCAGGCTACCTTGATGTAACGGGAGTGTCAAACTCACCGTTATGGGAGTACCAATTCGTTAACGATTTTTTGGGCACTGTGCCTCACCGTCAAGGGTTGACAACCGAGTGGGTCGGCGTGAACCCTGATATGCGACGGGCCGGAAACACCGCGTCCAGCCCCTCGGAGGACATACATGGAACGTCACTGGGCCGTGCTTCGCACGCAGCCACGACGAGAGCCAGTTGCAGCCCGGTCTATCGGCGCGCGGCGGGTCGAGAGTTACTTGCCCTGGTTACCTGGTGCCCGCGCATCGGACGCCGCGCACCCATTGTTTCCAGGCTATGTGTTTGCCCGAGTCGCCACCGATTCGGATGACTTGCTCCGTATTCGTTCTGCACCGGGTGTGGCGTACGTGCTTCCACGCGACAGCACGCCCGTATTACTGCCGGATCTGTTCGTCGAATCAATCCGAGCGCACGAACGCGAGCTGGGTGCTGAGTCACCCGCACGAACGTTCCACCGCGGCGACCGTGTGATCGTTGTCTCCGGACCTTTCAAGTGGATCGAGGGCCTATTTGATCGAACGCTTAGTGCCAGTGGCCGCGTGCGCATCCTGTTGAATCTGGTGCACGGTTCGGTCAGCGTGCAGATGGAGGCTGCCGAGCTCAAGCGCGCGGGTTAGCGCAAATGGTTCAAGCAAGACTAAACTGACCGCGCATTTTTCGTAACGAAAACACCGCTGACGGTCGCGCGATTCAGTCGGGTACTGGCTCGTCCAACAGGCGCGCCAACGATGCAATCAATGCTTCCAGGGCACGCCGTTCATCGGTGTTGAGGTGGCCGACAAGCCGCGCTACCTCGACGGCGCTGCGCACGTGGCGCACTGCGGCGCCCAAAGCAACCCGCGGCGCGCCGCGCGGTCGCACGCCGCGATTCGCGCGTCGCCCGGACTCTTGCCCGCGCCTCCGGCGTGCCGTCATTTGGCCACTGTACCGTCTGCAGATGCACAGGATCATTAAGATCCAGACAACGCTCGTAACGTGACCGAAACATTTTGTGCTATGGCCGGTGCCGGCGCCGTTTCGATCCGCGCGAGCCCGACGTCACAGTCGGCAGCGGTGGGAAAACGGTTTTACCTGGCGTTGCCGAGGCGCGCGCTAGATAGATCAGATCGCGGAACAGCGCGCGCAAGGCCGCCCGGTCCGACGGCGTGAGATCCTTGGATTGCAGCTCGCTGATCAGGCGATGAAATGAGCGAATGGCGCGGGTAAACCCGCGGGGTCGCGCAGTCGGCTGAACCGCGGCCGCCGCGCCCGCGGCCTGCGGCGCCTCGCTGGCCGGCTGTCGTGGCACGTCTTCAGCAGGGTCCTGCTCGGCTTCGCGCTCGAGGGCCTCGTCATCGACTGTGCGCAACGCGTCGCGGGCGCGGCCCTGGTCCCAGCGTTCGACCAGGGCCTGTTCGATCAACCTGGCGCGCTCTTCGGGCGGGGCAGCCAGCAACTCCTCGGCAGTTGAGATAGGCATCCCGCGATCGACGACGGCGTCGCGTAGCAACGCGTCCTCGAACAAGCGGACGCGCTTCGAGACGTAGGCGAGTGAACGCTTGACGGTCCCGGCGACCTGTTGCAGGGTCCACCCGCGCGTGCGAATGAGCTCGCCCAGCGCGTCTGCTTCCTCCTCGGGCGACAGATCCTGCCGCTGCAGGTTCTCGATCAGGTCGAGGACGTAGGCCTGATCGCCGCTGACGTTGCGC